>Ga0233425_10000542_pt1 | contig 96463 bp, 94 predicted proteins | sample Watercolumn_Towu_2_FD_181712 | JGI IMG/M metagenome (GOLD analysis project Ga0233425, IMG submission 181712) | Freshwater microbial communities from Lake Towuti, South Sulawesi, Indonesia - Watercolumn_Towuti2014_140_MG | ecosystem: Environmental > Aquatic > Freshwater > Lake | place...
CGCCTCGACCGCTACTTTGGTCTTGAAGGCTGCCGTGTGGTTCTTGCGTACGTTTGCCATGTTTTAGTTGCCTTTTAGTTGAGGCTTTCTATCTTAATGGCTGGTCTAAAATATGGGGAGTATCATACTTGCCGGAAAGTCTACTGATAATATATTGTCATCAATGTCAACGACTACAAGAATACGCAAAATCAGAATAGCAATAATTACAAACAACCCCTTTATGCATCGCTAAGTGATGCAGTGGAGCAATTGACAAATTATCTTCTTTGCATCAGTAATGGCTGCTGATACCATTTCAACAATAATTTTCTAACGATAAACCCCACTTTCAGCTTAGTTAATGAAGAAACGCAGCAGCCATGACTAACCCTTCAATAGACGCAGCATCCCGTACTGACTTTTTTTCATCCACATTCTTATTAGGCAATGTTGGCGCACCGTTTGTGATCGGTTTGGCCGTTGGCTATTTCGCCAAAAAGATGCTCAAAACCGCTTTATTCGTTGGCGGCGCCATTATCGTGCTGCTTTTTGTCACTGAATATTACGGCATTACTCATATTTCCGACGCTCAGTTGCAATACGCCGCGGAAGCGGCGGCAGATGCGGCCAAGTCTTCGGGAAATTACCTGGTTGAGCGGCTTTCCAGCATCACTAGCCGTGGCGTGAGCGCGGTCGCCGGTTTTTTCACCGGTTTCAAATTAGGGTAATCATTCAGTGCTAACATTGCCGCATACACTAGTTAGCCTTACCCAAAAAATCGTGCCGCTTTCATAGTTGCCTTTGTTGTTTTTTATTTCGATTCGATACCGTTTAAAGTATACTTAACCATAATCACCAAAGCTAAGAAACCAAACATGATACACAAACATGCTCAATATTATTATTGCCATTTAAAAGATGATGTGCCTGCCGGAATCGTCGTATTCCTGGTCGCCCTGCCATTATGCCTCGGTATTGCGCTGGCTTCGGGCGCGCCGTTGTTCTCCGGCTTAATTGCTGGCCTTGTTGGCGGCCTGCTGGTTTCTTGGCTCAGCGGTTCGCAACTCAGCGTTTCCGGCCCTGCTGCTGGCCTGACGGTTATTGTGTTTAACGCGATCGAAACCTTAGGGAGCTATCAAGGATTTCTCGCTGCCTGCGTCTTGGCGGGCGTTTTACAGCTCATCCTAGGCTATCTCAGAGCAGGCGTCATCGGCGCTTTTTTTCCGTCAGCCGTTATTAAAGGCATGCTGGCAGCCATCGGATTAATTTTGATTATTAAGCAAATCCCGCATGCGACTGGCTTTGACAGCAGCTTTGTGGGCGATGAAAGCTATATGCAAGAAACCGCCAAATCGAGTTTTTTTGGATTATTGGACGCATTTAACCATCTATCGTTGAGCGCAATTATCATCAGCGTTGTTTCTTTGTTGATTCTGATCATCTGGGAGCTGAACTGGATTAAAAAACAATCTTTGCTCAAACTGATTCCTGGCCCTTTGGTGGCGGTCTTATGGGGCGTGGGCTTTAATTTTCTGGCAATCCTGAAATTTCCTGAACTGGCGATCAGCGCCAAAAACATGGTCATGCTGCCGATTTTCGAAACTAGCAGCGACTTTATCAATGGCTTTATCAGGCCTGATTTCAGCTACTTGGCGAATAGCCAGGTCTATGTCATCGCATTTACTCTGGCCATTATCGCCAGTCTTGAAACCTTGTTAAGTCTTGAAGCCGTTGACAAGCTGGATCCCTTAAAACGCCTAGCGCCTACTAACCGCGAGCTGAAAGCTCAAGGCGTCGGCAATCTCGTCAGCGCACTGCTGGGAGGCCTGCCGCTTACTGCGGTGATTGTTCGCAGCTCCGCCAATATTAATGCCGGCGGCAAAACCAGAGTTTCCTGCTTCACTCATGGCCTGCTTCTGTTAATCAGCGTGATCTTTTTTGCCCGTTATTTAAATTATATTCCGTTAGCTTGTTTGGCCGCCATTCTGCTTTATACCGGTTACAAACTCGCCAAGCCCTCGTTATTTGTAGACTATTACCGCAAGGGCCTGAGTCAGTTCCTGCCATTTGTCATTACAGTTAGCGCCATTCTGGCCACCGATTTATTGAAAGGCATGGCGATAGGCATGGTTGTCGGTCTCTTCTTTGTCATCAAGGCCAACTATCACGCAGCCGTCACCTTGACGCAAAACGGTACGCATTACTTGATAGCGTTTAACAAAGACGTCTCTTTTCTGAACAAAGCGCTGCTGCGCAAATTTATTCTGAATATAGACGCCAACAGCACAGTAACGATCAATGCGGAAAAAGCGCAATTTATCGACCACGATATTATCGAAACAGTTGATGATTTCCTAGCAAGCGCCGCCGATAACAATATTTCAATCGAGGTTATCGATTTGTATGGCAAAGAAAATATCAAGACCGTCTAGCACATCAAAACGTCGGGTGAGTTCATCGGCCTGCCCACTAGGATTAACAAACGCCTAACTATGGGAATACTCAGCTTGCTGCTCTGGACGCCGGCCATTGGCGTTCTGTTTCTCGCGTTTACGCCCAACCAGAACATCCGTCTCATTCGCAGCACCGCCAACCTGTTTACAACCTTGGTTTTAGCGTTGGCTTGCTGGCTGGCCGTCATTTATGATCCCCGCTATGCCGATTTGCAATTCAGCGAGTATTTCCCGCTCAACCCGGTTCTAGGCAGCGCCTATGCGCTCGGCGTCGATGGCCTGTCCATGCCGATGCTGGTTTTGGCTGCTTTATTGACATCGGTAGCCATGCTCGCGTCCGCCACTATTTCCAGCAGGGCCAAAGGTTATCACATTTGTATCCTGCTGCTTGAATTCGGCATCTTAGGTGTTTTTCTGGCGCAAGACTGGGCTCTGTTCTATATCTTCTGGGAGGTTACGCTGGTGCCGCTATTTTTTCTGATCGGCCGTTGGGGCGGCAAGCGAAAACATGCAGCGAGCCTTAATTTTGTGCTGTACACGATGGGCGGATCGATTTTCATGCTGCTCAGTTTGCTGGCCATCAGCCAATACGATCTTGAACACGCCGGTTCGTTAATGACTTCAATGCACCAAGCCGCCAAAGATATGCCGCGTTATGAGCAAATTTTGGTTCTGCTGGGCTTTTTGATCGGTTTTGGCGTAAAAATGCCCGTTTTCCCTCTGCATGGCTGGTTGCCTCTGGCGCATGTCGAAGCACCCAGCCCGATCAGTATATTATTGTCCGGAATTTTACTAAAAATGGGCGCTTACGGTTTACTCAGATCAGTGGCCATGCTGCCGGAAGCCGCACAAGTTTTACAACCCCTTCTGGTATTTCTGGCTTTTTTTAGCATGCTTTACGGCGCGTTACTGGCCTGGCGGCAAAATGATCTGAAAGCCATGGTGGCCTATTCTTCCATCAGTCATATGGGTGTCGTGTTGTTAGGCATTGCCACTTTAAGTGAAGCCGGTCTACTCGGCGCGGTCATCCAAATGACGGCGCATGGCCTGGTTGCCGGCGCATTGTTTTTACTGGTCGGCTTGCTTTACGAACGCACGCATACTCGAAATATCCAGAATTACAGCTCACTGATTGAAATCATGCCGCGTTTTGCGTGCTTTATGACGATCGCTCTATTTGCGTCCATCGGCTTGCCTGGCTCTCTCGGATTCATTGCTGAACTGCATACGCTGCTTGGCGGCATGCAGCAATGGGGCTGGCTTTGGTTATTTTTTGGCTGCGGCTTTTTGATTAATGCCGCTTACGCCATCCGTACCATCAGCCTATTATTTACTGGTCTGGCCAAACCCGCGATGCAGCCAATTCCTGATTTAACCCGCACAGAGTTATTGGCCGCAAGCGCTTTGACCGCTGGCATTCTTTTGTTTGGTGTTTGGCCTGCGCCGCTCATTGAATTATCAAGGGCGACGCTTAGCGTACTGAATGACGCGATGCAACTACGAGGCTTATAAACGGCATGCTGGCTTCTGAGCAAAATTCCACGCCTGATTTGGCTACACTGCGCGCTCGCATTGTAGCTACGCTAAGCCACCTGGATCACGTGCTGCCTGGACAAGCGCCTTTGCACGATTTTGTTCACCATAATACTTTACATGGTTTTCAGCACCTGAGCTTTGAAGAAGCCATCGAAAGCTATGCCGCGTTAACCGGTATCAACGGCTATTTGCCTGAATCGACATTTCGCGAGCTATACCAACAAGGACGCATTGACGACCACGATTTAAATGCAGCACTGGCGGCGATGCCTGAGCTGCAATGCGAGCAATTAATCAGCGTTTGCGAACATCGGACGATCACTCGCCGGGACATTTACGACATTACTTTGCGATTCGACCTAAGCGCGATCAGCACGAGCCAGCTTAACTGGCAAATTGAAGAGCTGAATGCGTTAACCACGGTGCAGCCAGACCTGCCTCTCGCCATCCAGCAACAGCTACTCGCGGCAGCACAGCCGAACGAAAATCCAATCCGGCAATTGTGGGATATCATTCTCACTCGATTGAACCTGCCGCTGGCTTTTTTGCATCCCGAAAGCTTGCTTGATCTGTCAATCGAGCAAGCCGAAACCTGGCTGCAGCACGCCCTGCCCAATGAAGATCCTCGATTGCTGCGCTCATTCGACAGCTCCGTTCGTCAGCACTATCAGCAACAAGCTGAACAAGCGCTGGACGAATTGATCAACGCTCTAGGCTCATCGATAACCTTACGCGGCTTTATTGCTGCGCTCAGCGGCATCGATATTCTTGATTCAGTCCGTCCCCAGCTAATCCGCATATGCGCCTCGGCTTTGGATGAAGGCATTGCCGCCTGGCAATTGCCTGAGCGCAGCCAGCTTGGCTTTTATCCAGCTTGGCGAGCAACCTTAAAGTACGACGCAAATCCATTTTTACACGAACTTCCCGATTGGCTATCAATCATCTCGGAACTGCCTGAAAACCCGATAGACGCCATCTTATTGCAACTGACTCACCTGGAAATACCGCCTGGAAAATGGGATGGCTATTTACAACGGCTGGCCCTCGAATTGCCCGGCTGGTCGGGACTGATCAACTGGCGGCAACAGCACCCGGACTATCACGCCGATAATGACGCTAAACCGCAACTGGCCGATTACCTGGCGATCCGTTTAACCTTGGACCGGCTTTGGCTGAATCAAGTTTGCCGTGATCTTTGGCGTATCGAAGCCAAAGTCAGCGCCTTGCAAACCTACTGCCGAAAAAATCTGTCCGAATTTATCGTTCGTCTCGATCACTTTCGGCAAAATTTACCTGAATATCTGGCGGAACTCGCTGAATCCTTAGCGATCAAAACCAATCCGGAACGCCGTAATCAACAGGCATGGCAAGCGCTTGCCGAGCTGGTTTGGACTTGGCGCTTAAGCCCGATGACCGCCGATAACGCCGGTCATTCCGTAGGCGATAGCGGCTGGCGGCTTTTTCGCTTGTTCCAACATCTAGGCCTAAACGCCAAACAAGCGCAACAATTGACCTCATCAGACCTTGTTCAAATCCTCAATGTATTAAATGAATTTAATCTCTACCAGCGCGGCAATGTCTGGTTAAACGCCTACGAACATCATTATCGGGCGGCTTTCTTTCAGGCCATTCAGGCTAATCATAATCGCGGCCGATGGATTAACCGCGCGCAGCGCCCTTCGAGCCAAATCATTTTCTGCATGGATGACCGAGAAGAAAGTTTTCGTCGTCACCTGGAGGAACTCAATCCAACGATCGAGACACTTGGCGCCGCCGGATTTTTTGGCGTCGCGATGAATTATCAAGGGCTTGACGACGCAGATTACAGTGCGCTCTGCCCCGTTGTCGTGACGCCGGCTCATAATGTTCAAGAAAAACCGCAAGCGGGGACTGAACCATTGTGGAGAAAACATCACAAAGGCCGTCAATTGCTGCAGCATTTCCTTTATTTGCTGTACCAAAGCTTACGCCGGAATCTGTGGCTTTCACATCCGCTAATGCATGGCTTTGCACCATTTACATTGGTTAATTTGCTTGCAAAAGCATTTATTCCACGCCAGCAGCAAAGCCTGGTGTCTGTTTTGGCTCGTCTGATTGCACCCGATGCCAAAACCAAACTCCACTATAGCGATCAGAATCGATCGGCGCCTGCCACTCCAGATCACCCAAAATTAGGCTTTACTGATTCAGAACAAGCCGATCGCATTGCTGGTTTACTTAAAAATACCGGGCTTACCTATGGCTTTTCGCCTATCGTCATGATCATGGGACATGGCTCGATCAGTCAGAATAACCCGCACATGGCCGCTTATGACTGCGGCGCTTGTAGCGGCCGGCATGGCGGACCCAATGCGCGAGTGTTTGCGGCTATGGCCAACCGACCCGAAATACGCCAGCTTTTAGCCGACAAAGATATCCATATTCCTGCAGACACTTGGTTTATCGGCGCCGAACACAATACCTGCAATGAAGACATTATCTGGTACGATTTGGATACCTTGCCGCAATCGCACCAACAGCAATTTGCCAATTTAGTCGACGAATTAGCGCATACCTGTAAACTGTCGGCGCATGAGCGCTGCCGCCGGCTGGCTTCAGCGCCGAGCAACCCAAATCTGGAGGCCGCCTTGTCTCATATCCAGGAACGCGCCGCTGATTTTTCTCAAGCTCGCCCCGAATTGGGACATGCCACCAATGCCGCAGCAATCATCGGCCGGCGCGCATTGTCTCAGGGTGTTTTTCTCGACCGCCGGGTGTTTTTGATTTCTTACGATCCTACTCAAGACCCTTCCGGCGCCATCCTAGAAAGCATTTTATTAGCGGTTGGGCCGGTCGGCGCCGGCATTAATCTGGAATATTATTTTTCTACCGTCAATAACGACCGATTTGGCTGCGGTACTAAAGTTCCGCATAATATCACCGGTTTTTTTGGTGTGATGGAAGGCGCAAGCAGTGATCTACGCACCGGCCTTCCGCAACAAATGGTCGAAATTCATGAGGCCATGCGTCTTGAAATTCTAATCGAAGCAAAAACTACAACGCTTGAAACCATTTATCACCGCCAACAAAGCTTGCGCGAATTAATTGCTGGCGGCTGGGTGCATTTGAGCGGTATAGACCCCGACAGCGGAATCATCTATCGCTTTGAACGAGGTCGTGGCTTTGTTGAGTGGCAAGCAGCCATAAGCGAATTGCCGGTAGTTGAAAGTTCGCCTGCTTGTTATCGTAATCAAACGCTTCCTGTAGCGCCCGTTCTAATCAAGCAACCAACACTAATAATCAACTAAGCCGATGGATGCTATAGTCGTATTAATTCCTTTATTGCCTTTACTTGCAGCGATTGTAATCGGCTTCGGCCAGCTAAGCGGCGTCCTGACCGGCGAACATAATGAAACCATCACTGCCGATATCGCGGTCTGGGCCATCACTTTGTCATGCCTGCAGGCGCTAATCTTGTTGATTGCGGATTGTTTAGGCGAAACCGCCGGATTTTTCAGTACCGGGCAATGGCTAAGCAGTAACGCCTTAATTATTCGCATCAATTTCATCACAACCGATTTCCCGGTTCGGATAGCCGTCCTTTTTAGCGTCTTACTCGTCATTATCAGTCGTTTTTCAGTCAACTATATGCATAGAGAAGCGGGTTTCCACCGTTTTTTTATGATTTTGAGTCTTTTTGCGTCAGCGATGTTATTGTTGGTATTAGCCGGCAATGCGGTATTAACTTTCATCGCTTGGGAAATTGCGGGCCTCTGCTCTTACCTATTAATTGCTTATGCTTACGAGCGTCCAGTCGCCACCAGCCATGCAACCCGTGCATTTGTTACCAACCGTATCGGCGATGCCTGTTTTATTGCCGGCATTGGCCTGAGCTATGCCTATATAGGAAGCATTAACTGGAACAAAATTAATAGCTTGTCATCGCAACTAACACCGGGACAAGCCACCGGACTCGCGCTTTGCTTTTGCATCGCCGCGTTCGCCAAATCGGCGCAATTACCGTTTACGCCTTGGCTAGCTCGCGCTATGGAGGGGCCGACACCTTCCAGCGCGATATTCTATGGCGCTGTCATGACTCATGCTGGCGTTTTTCTTGTGATTCTGTTGCGGCCGCTTTTTGAACAATCAGCGTTTCCGATGATCTTGCTGGCGCTAACCGGCTTCGCTACTGCTCTATACAGCTTGATGGCGGGGCTCACGCAAACCGATGTTAAAAGCTCTCAAATCTTTGCCACCTCAGGGCAATTGGGACTCATGTTTCTTGAATGCGGTTTAGGTCTTTGGACACTGGCCAGTTACCATCTATTTGCTCACGCCATTATCCGAGGTTATTTGTTATTAATGGCTCCATCATTAATGCAAAATGTATTTAGCCATAACCCGATCAAACCGCTACAACCCTCCGTTGCCAAAAAGCGTTGGGCCTATACCGCCTCTTTGCAGCGCTTATGGCTAGACTCGCTGACTGACTGGGCCCTGCTCCGGCCTATTCAGCGTTTAGGGCAAGATCTGTATTTTTTTGACGATCAAATTGTTGACCGCTTCATGGGCGCGCCTGGACCCGCCATACGCGCGATGTCCTCGTTGGCGCAGCAAGAAGAAAAAAAACTGGGCGCCCGACTCGACGATGAATCGCTAGAATTCGCCAAAGGCACGGGATTAGCCGGAAAATTGACCGCCTGGTCGGCTTTGATGGTCAATTGGTTCGAAAAGCGCTGGATCCTCCAGGAAACCAGCAAACCTAAGCAATCGTACGGGCGTCAATTGAGTATGATGGCAAATCGTTTTGAGAATTTGGTCTTAAGGCCGCGCTATTTGGTCTTGTTCGTTATTATCACTTTAATGGTTGCCTTTTAATAAGCCATGGATATTGCGATCTCTTATTGGCCGAACCTGGTGAGTTTCCCTCTGTTGAGCGCACTTCTACTGGTGCCACTGGGCGCCACGATCGGAATTCTGCTTACCCGCGATCCTACTGTCGCGCTGCGTATCGGCTTTACCGGCACAAGCCTTAATCTCGTGCTGAGCTTTTACCTTTTAGCCATTTTCGATACCGAAAATCCGGGCATTCATCTAGTCGAGCAGATTAATTTCGCTGGCATGCGCTACAGCGTCGGCGTCGATGGCGCCAATATTTTATTTCTTCCCCTAACCACGGTGCTGACTTTTCTAGCCCTGATCTATACCCTGATTACCCGCCATGTCACCGATCGCTTATTTATTGCTTGCTTACTAGGCTATGAAACCATACTGATCGGCGCATTTTCGGCTTTAAACCTGATGCAGTTCTGGTTTTGGAGCGTGCTTGAATTGATCCCGGTAGCGGTATTAACCGCACATGCTGGAACCGGCCAGAAAAGACGCTGGATGATCGCGCCTTTATTACAATATTGGGTCAGCGGCCTGTTAATGACATTGACCGGCTTTTTGCTGCTCGCGTTCGGCTTGATTGATTCTGAGCACCCCCTATCCTTTGATTGGCTGACGCTCAAACAAAACAATGCCTATTTGCACGATGAAGTTCTGATTTTCATTCTTTTGTTTTTTGGCTTTTCAATCCGCATACCCTTATTTCCGTTTCATGGCTGGCTTCCGCTGCTTGCTGAGCACGGCACAGTCGCCAGCGCCGCGATTTTTTTGGTCGGTTTGAAGCTCGGCATCTATTCAGTTATTCGTTTTATCCTGCCGTTGGTTCCTGGCGTTGCCGAAGATTGGGCAGACTTTGTCATTACTTTGAGCTTGCTAGGCCTGTTCTACGGCGCTCTGCAGGCGCTCATGCAAATCAACATTCGGAAGTTACTGGCTTTTGCCGTGATCAGTCATACCGGCATGCTGATGATGGGCATTTTCAGTTTCAATGAATACGGCTTGGAAGGCAGTTTATTGTTGTCCATCGTGTACGGTCTGGCGACCGCCGGAATGCTGTTCAGCGTAGGCCTTATTTATGAGCGCACCCGCACCGCCTTTATTCCTAGACTGGGCGGCTTATTCGACAGCAATTTCCCGATCGCATTACTATTCATGGTGTGCGCACTCAGCACCATGGTCATGCCCGGAACGCCAGGATTTGACGCCGCTCATATTCTCGTTGAAGGCATTATCGAAGAAGACGGCTGGTGGTTGGCCATCGCCATTTTACTGGGTAATGTTCTAGCCGCTGCTTTTCTGCTGCGGGCCTTTCAGCAAATATTCATCGCGGCTTCAAAACGCGCCAGCCAGCCTTATAGCAGCACGCATCACCCGGTTATTATTGAATCCGTTATTGCTATTGTGATCTGCTCCTTATTACTGGCCTCAGGTTTTTACACCACGCCCTGGCTTAACTTCATCGATCAAGATATGAACAGCATTCGCCAGCATTATCCTCAACATGGTCAACAACCGTTAACCACCGAGCAAATTTTTCCCTAGACCGGCATGAACCCAAGTCCATTTCCTCTGTTAAGCCTTATCATCGCCCTGCCTTTAGCGGGAGCGATATTAGTCGCCGCTTGTCAGCAAGTCCGGCTAGCTAAACTCATCGCTTTGGTAGTCGCGCTGAGCGAATTACTCTTAACGCTCACCGCTGTTTTTAGGTTCGACCCAACTAACGCTGAATTTCAGCTGGTTGAGCGATATTCATGGATTCCGGCTCTGAATATTGATTTTTATCTCGGCGCTGACGGCATTTCCATCCTATTTTTGCCGATGACCGCGATGCTCGTACTGCTGACTCTCATCGCCTCCTGGAATTCGATCCATCACTTGCCCCGCTGCCATTTCGCACTGCTGCTGGCATTGGAAAGCATCACCATGGGGGTGTTTAGCGCTCTGGATTTAATCCTCTTTTTCTTGTTCTGGGAGTTGACGCTGCCACCCATCTTTTTTTTGATCAGCCTATGGGGACTTGGTCCAAGACGCCGCAATGCGGCCATGAAATATGTGATCTATATGCTGGCCGGAGGCCTGCCCCTTTTGTTCGCCATCGTTTGGCTGGCGACCCATCCTACCGCTGATACCGGCGGCGCGATCCCAGATAGCCTTTCCTTTAGTCTGCCTGAGCTGCAGACGATGTCTTTGCCAGAGCAGACAGAGCGCGTTGTTTTTTTGTTGTTATTGACCGGTTTTGCGATTAAAGCCCCTTTGCCGCCGTTTCATACCTGGCTACCCACGGTATCGATGGAAGCGCCTAGCCAACTGAGCGCATTATTGATTGGCCTAAAACTGGGCGTTTTTGGCATTTTACGCTTGGCCATGCCATTGGCGCCGTCTGCCGCTGTCGAGTACAGCTGGGCTTTGGGGATCGCCGGCGCTATTACCCTTATCTACTGCGCCTTAATTGCGCTGCAACAAACCAATTTGCGCCGATTGCTGGCTTATGCCAGCATCAGCCATGTCGGTTTGGTCATCATCGGTTTGGCTTCATTGAATCCGCAAAGCTTGCACGGCGCTATCCTCGGTTTGATCAACGCGACGCTGATATCCGGATCGCTGATGTTAATCGCCGGGTTTATTCATCACCGCTTAGGCAGCACCGAACTCATCCATCTCGGCGGCCTGGCTAAAACAGCGCCGCGACTAGCCTGCTTTTACTTTCTTTTCATTTTTGCCAGCATAGGTCTGCCCGGCACCAGTGGCTTTCCTGCCGAATTTTTATTGATTACCGGCGCTTTGTTGGCTCATCCGAGCCTTGGCATCGCTGCTTTAACCGGCGCGGTTCTCACTGCGGCTTATCTGTTAACCTTCAGCCGCCGCGCTTTCTGGGGCCCGCTCAGATTAAAAGGTTCTAGCCAGATGCCTGATCTACGCGTTCGCGAAATTGCGCTATTGACCCTTCCGGCGCTGCTAACCATTAGCTTTGGGTTGCTGCCCAATTACCTGCTTGACTTCAACCGCAAAACATCAGAAAGATGGCTATCCCGCTTAGTCGAGCAGCCCGAAGCCGAAAAAGCGGCGCCGGCCGTAACACGGCCATAAGCTTATCGTCGGGTCTGTGCTTTATGAATCATCAACCTGTTCCGACAAAGCAGCCAGTTTGCTTAAGCGCTCCGATAAGCGCTCTGGTTCTTCTGCGCACACAGTGGCATGCGCCACTTTTCGCCCTTTACGCGGCGCTTTATCATAAAGATGCAAATGCGCGTGTTCAATCGCCAAGACTTCCGTTGCCTCTGGCAAACCGCCGATAAAATTGACCATCGCAGATTTACCGTAAGCCGTGGTTGCGCCCAGCGGCCAGTCTAAAATCGCCCGCAAATGATTTTCAAATTGGCTGGTTTCCGCGCCTTCAATAGTCCAATGACCGGAATTGTGCACGCGAGGAGCGAATTCATTCGCAATTAACTGGCCTTTCACTTCAAACAGTTCCAGGGCCAGCACGCCGACATAATCAAGCGCTTCCAGCAGGCGCGTCACATACGCTTCAGCTAAAGACTGCATGATATCGGCATGCTGGTTTTGAGAAATTCGTAAAATGCCGCCGCGATGCACATTTTCAGCCAAGGGGTAATAAACAATTGCGCCCTGGGTATTCCGGACCGCAATAATTGAAACTTCCCGGTCAAAAGCCACAAAAGCCTCAACAATGGCGGGCGCTCCATCCAGCTTGGCCCAGGCCGCTTTCAGGTCGTCAGCCGAGGTGAGCAGCGATTGACCTTTGCCATCATAGCCTTGGGTTCGGCTTTTGATGATTGCCGGATAACCCATCGTTTGCATGACTTGCTCAAAGTCGGCAAAATGCTCGACCGCGGCGTAAGCTGGCGTAGGAATATCAATACTGCGGAAATAATTCTTTTCAATCAGCCTATCCTGAGCCACCGCCAAGGCTTTCGGCGATGGATGCACTTGCGTGTGTGATGCCAAATAATTAGCCACTTCCGCCGGCACATTCTCGAACTCATAGGTAACGACATCAGCCTGCTCTGCCAATTGCGCCAGCAAACGTGGATCGTTGTAATCGCCATGCAAGTGAACGCCTAACTTATTGGCGCAAGCATCTTTCGACGGATCAAGAAAAATGAACTCCAGGCCCAGAGGGTATCCCGCCAGGGCAATCATTCTGGCTAGTTGCCCGGCGCCTAATATGCCGACTTTCATGGCTTGCCTCCGTCGCCGTGGCTAACCGTCAAGCTCACCCTCGGGTCAGGCTCCTCCAGTACCGCATCGGTTTGCTCCTGTCTGAAGCGTTCCAATTCACTACGGTATTGTGGATGCTTAAGACTCACTATGGCCGCCGCCAACAATGCTGCATTGACAGCCCCCGCCTTACCAATCGCCATCGTACCGACAGGAATGCCTGCTGGCATTTGCACAATCGATAATAAGGAATCTAAACCATTTAAGGCTTTTGATTGCACTGGCACGCCTAATACCGGAATCATCGTTTTTGCTGCGGTCATGCCCGGCAGGTGCGCCGCTCCGCCAGCACCCGCAATAATCACTTCTAAACCGTTGGCTTCGGCTGTTTCTGCGTAATGAAACAATTTATCGGGGGTTCGATGCGCCGAAACGACTTCAACGTCATGCGGAATGCCCAAGCGTTCCAGCGTTTCCGAGGCAAACTGCAGGGTCGTCCAATCGGACTTTGAACCCATGATGATGCCAACTAATGAAGCCATCTATTACTCCTTGATCAAAATCATTTTAAATCAGCAAAGCAAGACATTATATACTCATTACGCCTCAAAGTTCGGCGCTGGCGTTGCTAATGGGCGCGCACGCAAAGACCGCTCCACCCATGCGCATTTTCGAAGATGAAACGTATATAATAGCGCGTTTATTTTTCTTTAGTGCCGGCAAAAAATTCATTTGCCAAAGAGCCGCTGCTTCATTTTCGATGAACAAAGATCAACTGTTTAACGCGCAATTAAATAACACCGCGGACTTTGAATTCAATCGCGCGGTCGCGAATGTTTTCGATGACATGGTCAGCCGTTCCGTGCCTTTCTATGCCGAAATACAACGCATGATTGCCGAACAAGCCGCCGATCACGCCAAAACCGGCACCAATGTCTATGATTTGGGCTGCGCCACCGGCGCCACGTTGTTAAGCATGAACACCAGCGTAACAGAGAACGTTCACTTTATCGGTATCGATGATTCAGCAGAAATGCTGGATAAGTGCCGGCTTAAGTTAAGTCAGAATCATTTTTCGCATCCGTATCATTTAGTGACTGCCGATTTGAATCAAAGCCTCGAAATCACCAATGCCTCGGTTGTGGTTTTATGCCTGACTTTGCAATTCGTCCGGCCGATTTACCGGGATAATTTGCTAAAGACCATTTATCATGGCCTGAACGCTGGCGGCGCCTTGATTTTGGTCGAAAAAATACTCGCTGAGGACGGTCATTTCAATCGCGATTTCATTAAATATTATTACCGCTACAAACGCCGGAACCATTATAGCGACCTGGAAATCGCACAAAAACGCGAAGCGTTGGAAAACATTTTAATCCCTTATAAAACCAGCGAAAACCTGACAATGGTGAAAAACGCCGGCTTTAATTCTTCTGAAGTTTTTTTTAAATGGTATAACTTCACCGGCATTATTGCCGTCAAGACCTAAGAAACCGTCTGAACAGCGGCGAGCGAGTGTCAGCCGGGCTTGGCCGGAGCGCAGAACCCGGAGTGTACACGAAGTACATGAGAAGTTCGAGCACCGCCCACGCCCGGATCACGCTTGTGCAGCAGCTAAGCAGACGGTTTCTAAGCCAACCGTCTGTCGATCAAAGCAAGCCTTGCTCGGCGAATGAAAAAGGCCGCCCGTCCCCGACAATCATGTGATCGAGAACTTTTATATCAAATAAGGCCAGTGCGAGTTTCAGCTTTTCGGTGATATGCCGGTCGGCCAGACTGGGTTCATTCGCGCCTGAGGGATGATTATGCGCAAAAATCACTGCCGCTGCATTATGACGCAGCGCTTGTTTGGCAACTTCACGTGGATACACGCTGGCGCCGTCAATAGTGCCTCGAAATAACTCTTCAAAAGCAATGACCCGGTTTTGATTATCCAGGTAAAGACAAGCAAAGACTTCATACGAGTAGCCACGAAGTTTTGCGCTCAAATAAGCGCGCGTCACGTCAGGGCTGGTCAACGCATTGCCGTGCTGAAGGATTTCGTTAAAATGCCTTCTCGCCATTTCCAAAACGGCCTGCAATTGCGCATATTTGGCCTGTCCCAAACCATTGGCCAAACAAAAACGCTGTTGATCGGCGCCCAATAATGCCTTCAGAGAACCAAAGCTGGCCAGTAAGTCGCGCGCCAGATCCACAGCCGATTTTCCAGGCGTTCCGGTACGCAAAAAAATAGCCAGCAATTCGGCGTCGGTTAACGCCTCGGGGCCACGCTGCAACAATTTTTCCCGTGGCCGCTCTTCAGCCGGCCACTGTTTTATGCCCATAAGCTATTGACTTAGATTGATTATTTTTCTGGATTTAACAGCGTGGCAGCCGTTTAGGATTAGCCGTATAATTTTTAAGGATAGAAGATTTTGCTTATACTTGCCATAATAAGCATTTTTAACCCTAACAGGCCCAAGCATTAATAAACATATCGTACTGGCGGTTTGCGGCGGTATTGCCGCTTACAAATCCGCTGAGTTAGTCAGACTACTGCGTAAACAGAACGCCAATGTTCGTGTCGTCATGACCCGCTCTGCGCAAGCCTTTATTACGCCCATGACATTTCAAGCGCTTTCCGGTTACCCAGTGCATACCGAACTGCTGAATTCGGATCAAGAAAACGCCATGGGGCACATTCAGTTGGCGCGTTGGGCCGATAGACTGATAGTTGCGCCTGCAACCGCAAACAGTATTGCAAAATTCAGCCACGGCCTGGCGGATGATTTATTATCAAGCCTTTTTTTGGCGATAAACTGCCCGGTTTTTATTGCCCCTGCGATGAATCAAGCGATGTGGAACAAGCCCATCACACAGGAGAATATTGCCAGACTCATGGCTTACGGCATAACCATCATAGGCCCGGCAGCGGGCGAGCAAGCTTGCGGCGATCTCGGCTTTGGACGAATGAGCGAGCCGGCGGAAATCTGCGCGCGCCTGATGGACTCATTTGATGCCCACTCGCCCCAAGCAGAACAGAATTTTTTGCGTGGCAAGCGCGTCCTCATTTCCGCAGGCCCCACATACGAGCGCTTAGACCCCGTCCGCTACATCAGCAACCGCAGTTCCGGCAAAATGGGCTATGCCTTGGCGCAAGCCGCCCAACGCGCTGGCGCCGAAGTAACGCTGGTTAGCGGACCCGTCTCGCTAACAGCACCTAAGGGTATTACAGTCATCCCTGTGGAAAGCGCTGAGCAAATGCATGCAGCCGTAATGGCGCATATTTCCGGGCTGGACATTTATATTGGCGCGGCTGCGGTGGCGGATTACCGCCCGACTGAGCAGCCTCAGCAAAAAATAAAAAAAACCTCAGCTCAGCTCACGCTCACTTTGCAAAAAACCAAAGACATCCTGGCGGATGTGGCAGCGCTTGAACAAGCGCCCTTTACCGTTGGGTTTGCCGCAGAGACTGATGACTTGGAGCATTACGCTAAAAACAAACTCATCGAAAAAAAACTGGACATGATTGCCGCGAATTGGGTGGGGCACGATCAAGGCGGCTTTGCAAGCGATCAAAATGCGTTGCAAGTTTATTGGCGAAACGGTGGCCAAAGCCTGGCTATGGCAGACAAAACAGTGATCGCCGAGCAGTTGCTTCGCTTAGTCGCTCAACGGCTTAAAGAAAAACAGCAAGTAATTTAACCTAAGACTTATTCAATTAAACGTTCTAAATAAAGGAACGCGATGACCACAATACAACTTAAAATATTGGATACCCGACTGGGCAAAGAAATTCCCTTGCCTCACTATGCGACACAAGGCTCTGCAGGACTCGATTTACGAGCGTGTCTGAATCAGGCAACGGAAATAAAGCCAGGCGAAACCTTGCTGATACCGACAGGCTTGGCTATACATATCAATGACCATCAACTAGCCGCGGTTATCTTGCCCAGATCCGGCCTGGGCCATAAACACGGCATTGTGCTCGGCAATCTGGTTGGACTGATCGATTCGGATTATCAGGGCGAAATTTTTGTCTCCTGCTGGAATCGCAGTCACCAAGCCTTTACTGTCCAGGTCGGTGAGCGAATTGCACAGATGGTGTTTGTTCCGATTGCGCAAGTCAGCTTTACACCCGTCGAAGAATTCACAGAAAGCTTCCGGGGAACTGGCGGCTTTGGTCATACCGGCCAACATTAATCGTTTTTTTATACATTTGTAGGTATCAAGATGCTGCGTATATTTTCGTTGCTGTCTGCAGTCACCGCCATGATGATTGTTATCGCTAGTTCCAGTGTTTATTGGATGGCGTCGTCAGTCATCACTCATGCCAAACAAAACTCAGCTCAAGCGACTGTGGATTCCATTGCATTATCGATTTCTCAACAAATCGAATTGCTAAACAAAATGCTCGACAACATTGCTGCCGACCCCGAAGTCATTAAGGCGCTTAATTCGGCCGACGCGACGCAAACCAAAGCGGCGGCGGTAAAATTTGACCATTATGTGCCGAATGCAATGAAAATCCGCTTTTTACTGCCCGGCATCAGCGATCTCGACGAGCAAGCAACGCCCAAAATGGGCTTCGCTGACCTCGACATGGTCAAAGAAACTTTTAGCGAAAATCAATTCCCTGGCGTTCAAGGCGATATAGGGCCAGACCGGCATTTAGCAATCGCCCGCCAAATTATTGATAATGGCAAAGTCATAGGCGTTGTCTTAGCCAGCTTAAACTATGACTTCATCAACAAAATCATTCGAAATACTACAGTCAGCTCAGGCTATATCGAATTAATGCAAGGCTCTTTAACCTTGGGTTCTTTTGGCAGCAACGCCAGCTCTTTTACAACGGTCGAGATTACCATTCCTAACACTGATTGGAAATTAGCCTACTCCTATTCGCAAGGGGCAAATTTTGGCGAGTTCATGTTGATATTCAGCTTCATCCTGATTCCCGCCTTATGCACCACTCTTGCTTTTTTTATCGCTTACCGGCGTTTGTCCGACATCATTTCTGCTGATTTAAGCAGCGTCACAAAAGCTTTCAAAGACATGATGACCGCAAAGCTGCAAGGCAATTATCCGGTCACGATGAGCGAAATGCATTCGGTTATCTCCACTTTGGCGCAGTTTAAACGCGTGCTGGATAATCAGGATGATAACCATACACTCAAGGAAGACGATGAATTACTGTTGGACAGTTTTTTCGACGACACCGACAGCCTGCAATTGAAGGAAGCGATGATTATAGAGAAACCGCGCATCGCTGCCGCCATGCCGGAAGCTAAAGTTGAAGTCAAAGCTATGCAACAGCCGCAAATTAATGAAGATCTGATGCCTTTAACCTTTGATTTTCCAATCGAAAATAAACCACCAGAAGCTAAAAACACCATCTTCCGCGCCTATGATATTCGCGGAATTGTGGGCAAAACGCTAACACATGAAACCGTCTTTAACATAGGTCGCGCCCTTGGAACCGACGCTAAAAAACATGGCGTCAGCAAATTGGTTATCGGCCGGGACGGCCGCAGTTCCAGCCTCGGTTTAGCGGACGCTTTAGCCAACGGCATCACGACAGCAGGCTGCCATGTTCTGGACATCGGCATGGCGCCCACGCCGGTATTGTATTTTGTCGCTCAGCATACCGAAGGTCGCTCCGGCGTGATGATTACCGGCAGCCATAATCCGCCTGATTACAACGGCCTGAAAATGGTCATCAATGGCGAGACCCTGGCGGAGGACCGCATTCAACAACTTAGACAATGCATCGAACAGGGGAGTTATTTAGCGGCAAGCAAAGAAGGATCGATCGAACAAAACTTGACGGTCGCACAAGAATATATCGGCACCATTGCCGACAGCATCCGCGTTAACAAACCGATGGTTATCGTGCTGGACTGCGGCAATGGAGCTGCTGGTGAAATCGGCCCCGCCCTGTTAAGAGCGCTAGGCTGTGAAGTAATCGAGTTATTTTGTGAGGTCGACGGAACCTTCCCAAATCATCATCCAGATCCTAGCAAACCTGAAAACTTATTTGAACTGATCGAAACAGTGAAGCATTACCAAGCCGATCTCGGAATCGCCTTCGATGGCGACGGCGATCGCTTGGGCGTAGTCGACTCCAATGGAAAAATTATCTGGCCTGATCGTCAAATGATGTTATTTGCTAAGGATGTATTGGCGACCAAGCCGGGCTCTGAAATCATTTTTGATGTCAAATGCAGTAAACACCTCGCTGATCAGATTGCCAAATTTGGCGGCCGTCCGCTCATGTGGAAAACCGGTCATTCGTTGATGAAAGCAAAGCTGAAAGAAACCGGCGCCAAACTGGCCGGCGAAATGAGTGGCCACATTTTTTTCAACGACCGCTGGTTTGGCTTTGACGATGCGCTCTATTCAGCCGCTCGCTTGATTGAAATCATGTCGAATAACAGCCAAAGCACGGCCGAAGTTTTTGCGCAATTTCCCGATAGCGTGAATACGCCTGAATTAAATGTCGAACTTGCTGAAGGCGAAAACTTCACCTTCATCGAACGGATGTTTGCCGAAGCTCATTTCAGCTCCGGTAAAATCATCAACATTGACGGGATGCGAGTAGAGTTTGCCCATGGCTGGGGCTTGGTTAGAGCCTCTAATACCACGCCTTCGCTAGTTATTCGCTTTGAAGCCGACAGTAAAGAGGCCTTGCTGAGCATCCAGGAACAATTCAGAGAACTCATGCTTAGAATAAAGCCGGATATCGCATTACCGTTTTAACAAATCTTCAATTAAATCCGACCGGAAAAAAGCTTTATTTTTACATTTCCGGTCGAATAGCTCTGCTATTTATTTCAATAAGATAGCTTGTTTTTCGGTTTTTTTTAGCCAGTTATCTAACCCTGACCCCAATCGGCGCAGACATTGAACGATCTCCTCGTTCATCAGTTAATCGTGCCGTGATTCGATAAACCCCTGGAACACTATAGCTTGTAGTATATGTTTTTGTTCGTGAAGCCGATGTTTCATATACCCCATCACTATTTTTATCCCACCGGACGGTCATGTTCGAGTTATTGCCGTCCGGGTCCAATGACTGTTGAGCACTCAACACAACGCTTTCACCCACCCTTAGCGATCTTTTGCTCACAGTGACAAACGGCTGCGCTGCCCGATTATAACCCGGCGCACAACGCAAAGATACTTCCGGATGAAGCGTCTGATTGCCTTCTATGTCAAATACCAGAACCGACCAACTATGATTCTGGCCCGGAACATAATCATTGGCCCTCAGAGTTGTATTGACTGCAACTCCTGTCAGCGGCATTTCTGCGACCACATCCCCGTCTCTCAATAAAAGCGCTCCCGCCAAACCATTATCATCGGTTGCAGAAAAACTAATCGGACATAAGCCGCGACTGGGTGTTATCGTATCAGGTGATGTGATATTGACGAGAGGCGGATTACTTAGAATAGAGGTTCTATTATTTAGAAATGGGCTAACATTCAGTTGCATAGCTTGAGCCTTTGATAAAAACGTGTCATTAGACGGATAAAGGTTTGGATACAGGCTTCCTCTGATGCCGCGTAAGCCATTCCCCATCGCATTGCCCCGAAAATTACTATCATTTCGCATATCATGGGCGGCAGCACCCATGGCATGCAGCAGTTCATGAAGTGCGGCGCCCTGCGCACTCGAGCTGATAGAGCTGACCGTTGTACCCTCGAACCATGGAAAGCTGGTGTCTTGAATAAGCCGTACATCCCCTAGCCAATCCAATATAAGTCCATTGTATGGGGTATTGTCGGTTAGACGAGCGCTTGGAAATCTGGCTAAATACTCACCCGTTACTATGCCAACGCCAGAAAAATTCCACTCGGTACCGCCGACAAAACTACCACGCCACGAACCGTCTAAATTCTGCGATTGAGTATTAGCCACAACCAACAGCACTTCACCCTCCTGCCAAGCGGGAAAACCAGCATAATCAAGGGCGTCCAGAATCCGAAACCATTGCGTCAAATAATCAGTGCTCTGAAACCATGCGGCATTTTCGGTCACATCAACAAAATTTATTTTCGGCGTTACGCCATCAGCTTCTGTTTCATAATTAAAAGTTTTACTGCCATATCCGAGCCGTGCCATTTCTTCGGCCATCCATGCTCTTATCCTTAACAAATAATCTCGAAGCTCAGTTTCAGCATTGATCTGAATAAACCTATCTGACGGGTTCATATAGACAACTTTAACCTTATAGCTAGCGGATGATAGGGATGAAAAACACAGTAATGCAAATAGGATGACGACTTTGAAAAAAGAAAGGCCCATGTATGTCGTATTGCGCTGGATTAATGCATTCATAACTTTCACCTTAAATATCAATATTTATTATTTGAGGGAACTAAACAAGCCAATACAACCTTATATTTATTCCGTCTGATTTAAAGCTAACCAAATAAAAGGTTTCGTAAGCTTTCGACAAGATTCTATTCCTTAAGATTTTTTTAATCAATATATGCTAGCAAAATATTTTTCGTTATAAATATTTGTTTTTATTTATTTTTTTATCGTAAAGCCTGAATCCAGATAAAAAATCTGCCCAATGAAACTATCGAGGAAGTATCTATTTATAGAATCAACCAGGAAGCTTGTTCATTCTGATAAAATAGTCATTTATTGCACCATGCTCGATTCAAAATAAATTGATAACTCAGCAAAACAAGGACCCTTCGTCAATGATCCCCAAAAAAACCGCCCACCAGATCGCCGATGTATTAATCGAGGCCTTGCCTTACATCCAGCGCTTCAAGGGCAAAACTGTAGTCGTCAAATTTGGCGGCAATGCGATGGTGGACGAAGCGCTGAAACACAGTTTTGCCCGCGACATTGTGTTAATGAAACTGGTCGGCATTAACCCGATTGTGGTTCATGGCGGCGGCCCGCAAATTGGGCAATTATTAGCAAAACTGGGGAAAACCACCGGATTTATCGACGGCATGCGCATTACCGACAGCGAAACCATGGATGTTGTCGAAATGGTTCTCGGCGGCCTGGTCAATAAAGAAATTGTCAATTTGATTAACCGACATGGTGGCAAAGCGGTTGGCTTGACTGGAAAAGACGGCGATTTTATTCGCGCGAAAAAATTATGGCTGGATAGCCGCGAAAGTCAGGTGTTGACAAAAGCGGCTCCGGAAATTATTGATCTGGGTCATGTCGGCGAAGTCAGCAGCATCGATGCCGCCGTCGTCGATATGCTTGGACATGGTAATTTTATTCCAGTCATTGCGCCGATCGGCGTCGGTGACGATGGTTTTTCTTATAATATCAACGCTGACTTGGTTGCCGGCAAACTTGCCGAGGTATTAAAAGCAGAAAAGCTGATTTTATTGACCAATACCGCCGGAATTTTGGATAAACAAGGCAACTTGCTGACTGGACTAAGCATTAAAGATATCGATCTATTAATTGAGAATGGCACGATCTCAGGCGGCATGATTCCGAAAACACGTTGCGCCACTGATGCCTTAAAAGGCGGCGTCACGAGCGTCCATATCATCGATGGCCGGGTTGAACATGCGGTCTTGCTTGAACTGTTTACCGATCAAGGCGTCGGCACATTATTACTCAGCCGACCGAGATAGCGCATCGTTAACAAATGGAATAAAGCTGGATCGGATATCCTTCACCTTCTGGCTTTGGCACAACTCCTTGCCTAAAGAAGATTCGCGACAGTGAAAATCCAGAAATAATTGCGATTCCTCATCACTGAGAGCCAGCTTTGACACCGACAAACTGAGATCCTGATCGGTTGCGGGCAGCCGATGCATAATCAGTTTTTCATTGTAAACGTCAGCAGGCGTTGTCGAATAATATTCAACAAACGTGCGCGCGATTTCCCAGGCCTTGCTGCATTGATGATCGTTTTCACAATAGAACAGTCCCAAAGCGTTCGCTTCTTTAATATTAGGGACTCGAATACGCTGCTTTTTATCGGTCGTGGTTTGTGTCAAAAATAAAAAGCGGGCAATATCGGCCTGGTCGGCTTTATTGATTTTTTCTTGTTTTTCTTTTTGTTCATTGGCGGCCAAGCCAACTTCCTGAATTTGTTTTTGTGTCGATTTGATTTCATCCAACAGCTTTTGCGGCACTTTCTCGCCATTACGCTCTAGGGTTGCCGCATGCTTTTGCTGGGTCTCCAGCGCTTGTTTCAAGCGCTCCAAATTTCCTTCAATCACCTGATTTTGCCGCTCAAAACCCTCCCTTTTTGCCTTGATAGCCAACATCAGTTCGGTTTTTGAGTGATAGGTATTCAACAAAGCGGCATCGTATCTTTTCTGATTGGAGATGATTTTTTGCTCATCCTCCCGTAAACGGGCAAGCCGACGCTCCATTTCAAGTTCTTCCCGGCTTTTTGCACGCTCGACTTTCTCAACCACCCGGCCTCGTTTATTGAGTATTGATCTGCCATATTTAGCGTCTTGTGGCGGTACTTTGCTACCATAATATTTCTTGCCCTCCTCATCGACGTAAGTGATGATTTTATTGGCTGACGCTGCTGATTGGCAATAAAACCAGCCTAACAAACAGACCAAGACGGTCAAAGCGGGAAAAATCCTAGTTTGCATGATTGTCAATAATGATTGTCTGGAATTGTGATTATAGTTAAAGTTCAGCAAGATAAAAATCGAAAAAACGGATTATGCAAGCGGAATCGCCGATCACGCCAATGCAGACCGCATCAAGAGTCAACTTTCCCCTAACCCTTTCCATTAATTTAGGTCTTGGGCGCCAGCAAAAAATGAAATCAAGTCAACCGACGCTATGACAACTTACTAACGCCTATCCAATCAAATTAGCCAATTCGTGCAAAGGCGGCACCACCACCATTTTGGCCAATTGCAAAAATAACAAGGCGGCTAATGGCGATAAATCAACGCCGCCGAATTCAGGCAAAAATTTGCGGCAAGTATCCAGCAAGGGCTCTGTCAGGCTATACAGTATTGAAGCAGCCGCGTTAAAAGCGCCCGGGTTCAGCCAACTTAAAATGGCTCTAGCAAAGACCGCAAAAATAAAAATATTGATCAATAGCGAAACCAACTGCGTCATCGCTAAAATGGTCAATGCGCCAATGCTAATCCCCATGCCTTTTAACGCTAAAATGGCAAAATCCGCCAACATTTGCAAAGCTAAAGCAAGAACAATCGATGAAGTGTCAATTTTTCCGACCGGGGGAACAAAGCGACGCAAAAAACGCAATGGCGGATGCGTCGCCTTGACTAGAAATTGCGCAATTGGGTTGTAATAATCGGCGCCGCACCACTGCAATAAGAAGCGCAATACCACTGCCAGAATATAAAGCGAAACTAAAGAATCAATCAAAAAAATCGCTGGATCAGTTAAGTAAGTCAAGGACATCAGAGGCTCTCCATTTGTTTGGACATTTCAATAGATCGGTTATACGCTGCGCGAATAGCGTTATTAACCAGCTCGGCGAACCCGCCTTGTTGAAATACTTCGACTGCTTGCTGCGTCGTACCACCCGGCGATGTCACACGCTTTCGCAACTGCTCTGGCGATTCGGCAGACTCCAGGGCAATTTTTGCCGCCCCTAAAGCTGTTTGCTGAACCAATAAACTCGCTGTTGACGCAGTTAGACCTAACGCTAAGGCAGCTTTCTCCATGGCTTCCATGAGCAAAAAATAATAGGCGGGACCGCTGCCGGAAACCGCAGTCACCGCATCCAGGTCTGCTTCATTATCAACCCAAAGCGCTATTCCGACAGAACGCATAATCGACTCGGCCAAATCACGTTGTTCATCAACCACTCGATCATTGGCGTGTAAAGCTGTTGCGCCTGTCAACACTAATGCAGGTGTATTAGGCATACAGCGAACGATCGCGACATCAGGCCCCAGCCACGAACGAAGGCTGTTTTGATTAATCCCAGCGGCTATCGAAACAATCAGAACCGGCTTATGCCGGATCAATGCGGCAACACTTTTGGCAACCGCTGCCAGCGCCTGAGGTTTTACGGCAAAAACCACGACATCAGACTGCTTAATGATTTCATCATTGGACGTTGAAACATTTACTGATAAATTGTGTGCTAACGCATTCAGCGTTTCAGGATTAATATCCGAAACCCAAATTTGCTGCGCCGAATAACCGCTGGCGATCAAGCCGCTAATTAAACTTGACGCCATATTGCCACCACCGATAAAACCTATGTTATTAACTTTCATTTTGTTGTCATTTAATTAAACAAATTCTGATAAAAATCGACTTACTCAACCTTAGGCCGCTTTTGAAATAAACGGTTTCTGCATAAATACAATTTCTCTCAATATGAGGCTTGCCAACGAAAACACAAGACCGGCCAAACACTTTAATTATCTTTACTAACCACAAAAATGTCCGCACGAGCCGCTGTTTTCCCAGCGCCTAACTTTCTAATCCAGGGCATTGATAACAGCAGCCCATTATAACGGTTTCGCCAAATTAAGGGGACCTCGAAAGATCGCCACTTGCCGGCATTTCAACTAAAAACACACTCCCTCAGCGATCTGAAAGCTCATAAGACTCAGTTAATTTGCACGGCAGATAATTGGCAAGTGATGGCAAGGATTTTATTTGTTGCAAAAATGATAATTTGTAGCTAAAAAGACAACATTTCTTTATAATGAAACCCTTGAACTCACTTATCGGCTTGTCTATTGACTATCGATTTTATCCGACCGCACAATTGGACCCGGAATCACCTTAAAAGTCAGACGATTCCAAAACAAGTCCTGTATGCGCCGGGGCCCGAAGATAATTTTACCCTGCCAGCTGCCAGCACACTCGCCTCAGTTGATAACTGACCCTATGCTTTCAGCTTTAATTAAACAAACACAGAAATTATGAAACAAAACGATTTTGCGCTTGGTATCTCCGGCTTTCACTATTCAGACTTATACGATTCTGCCCGCCTTAACGATTTACTGGCCGCATTTGATAATTCTGTCAAGCAACATGACGCTGAACTTCATGCGCAATTTGCCGTTTACCGCGCCTGTCAAGGCCAAGGCATGGCGCCGGAAGCGTTATCTGCGTTGCTAGTACGCATGGGGCCTTTTGTGGGCCAATTTGTCGCCAGATTATTCAATGTTTCCGAGCACCATCAAGCACAGCAAATAGCCATTAAAGATGAATTTGACACTCTCTTTGCCTATAAGGACGAAATTGTTGCCAAACTGGCGCTGACCTTCAAAGACCAAGGTATTGAAGGATGGGATATTGAACGTATTCAGCGTCAACTTGAACTGTTAATTACAAGCGGATTCCCTTCCGCGGCTCAAGATAAAGACGCGGAGCACCGGATTGCCCAAGTCGGCGCCCATATCGGCTTGTTATCCGCACATTACAAACAAATCGCCAAAGGCAAGGAAAGCCCCTATTTGCACGCTGATGCCGACAGCCAGCAATTACGCAAGCTATTATCCGCCCACTCCGAAGCGGCGGCCGAGTTTCAGGATATTCTGGCGCTTTCAGAGCCTGCCGAATTTATCTACGGCTTGCTGGACATCGTGCAACGCTGGAGTTTCATTGCCCAGCATGATGAAACTATCACTTCGCACTGGCTGAGCTTTAAATTTCCTAAAAAACGCGATTTTGACCATCTGGTCGAGCATGATCTGATCGATCGCGGAGAATTTACTGCTTGGATGGCCGACCCCAATCACCGCCGGCGCCGGGATGGTTTTAAGCTGACTGACCCGCGCTTTAACGAGCGCCAGGTATTGTCCGAAGTCAATCATTGCATTTATTGCCATGAACGCGATACCGACTCTTGTTCGAAAGGAATGCGCAACAAAAAAACCAATGCCTTCAAGGTTGACCCTTTAGGCGTAACTACAACCGGTTGCCCGCTCGATGAAAAAATTTCGGAAATGCATTTGGTTAAGCGCCAGGGCGATAATATTGGCGCACTAGCCATCGTGATGATCGATAACCCAATGTGCCCAGGCACCGGCCATCGTATTTGTAATGATTGCATGAAGGGATGCATCTATCAAAAAACCGATCCAGTCAACATTCCGCAAATTGAAACCAATGTGCTAACCGATGTGTTATTCATGCCTTACGGTTTTGAAATCTACAGTTTGCTGACACGCTGGAATCCGTTAAACGTCAAACGCCCGTCTATGCTGCCTTATAACGGCAAAAACGCGCTGGTCGTCGGCCTCGGCCCAGCCGGCTATACGATGAGCCATTATTTGCTGAATGAAGGCTTCGGCGTCGCCAGTATCGACGCTTTGAAACTAGAACCCTTGCCCCTTGCCTTAACCGGCGATAGCGACAGGCTGCCGACGCCGATTGTGGATTTTAGCGAACTTTACGAAGATTTAGATAAACGGATTCTAGCGGGCTTCGGCGGCGTCGCCGAATATGGTATCACCGTGCGCTGGGATAAAAACTTTCTCAAGGTCATATATTTAACGCTACTCCGGCGCAATGCATTCAAGGCCTATGGCGGTGTTCGTTTTGGCGGCACCTTAACCATCGACGATGCCTGGGACATGGGTTTTGACCATATCTGTATCGCTTCCGGCGCTGGCAAGCCAACCATTATCGATTTGAAGAATAACTTGATTCGCGGCATCCGCAAAGCCTCCGATTTTCTGATGGCCTTGCAGCTAACAGGCGCCGCCAAATCGTCCTCACTGGCCAATTTGCAGGTGCGCTTACCAGCCGGCGTAATCGGCGGTGGCCTAACCGCAATCGATACCGCAACTGAGCTGATGGCCTATTACCCGGTACAGGTCGAAAAAATTCTGCACCGCTATCAAGCGTTGGTTAAAGTCTATGGCGAGCAAGTCGTTCGCAGACGTTACGACCAGGAAGAAACGTTGATTCTTGATGAGTTTCTTGCGCATGGAAAGACCATCGTCGCCGAACGACAACGCGCCGAAGCAGCCGGCGAGAAACCCAATTTTCAGCCGCTAGTGGAACAATGGGGCGGCGTGACGCTGTTTTATCGCAAAGGAATGAAGGACGCCCCTGCCTACCGGCAAAATCATGAAGAAATTCATGAGGCTTTACAAGAGGGCATCGCATTGGCCGAAGGCATGAGTCCGCACACAGCCGTGCCTGATCAGTTTGGCCACCTAAGCGCTGTCGAATTTGACAAATTGGCCTTCGAAAATGGCCGGTGGACCAGTTCAGGCCAAATGGTCATGGTGCCGCTACGCAGTCTTTATGTCGCGGCCGGCACATCGCCCAACACGATTTATCAAAGCGAATATCCGGACACCTTTGCGATGGATAAGCAGTTCTTTCAACGTTATCAGCCCACATGGACCGATGGCGAACTTGAACTGGTGCCCATGCACGATGAAACTGCGCCAAAACTAGGCATGCCAGCGCCGCTGACGTCTTATCAAAAAGACGGTAAATTCATCAGTTTTTACGGTGACAACCATCCGGTTTATGCCGGCAACGTCGTCAAAGCGATGGCCAGTGCGAAAAACGGTTATCCGTATATCGTCAAATTGTTCGAACAGGAGCTGGCGAGCTTAAATCCCGCTCAGCAAGCCGAGCGCAATGCGGATTTGACCCGTTTGTTCAAGCGGCTTGATGACGCATTCAGCGCCAGAATCGTTGCCATCAACCGCCTGACCCCAACGATCATTGAAGTTGTCGTGAAAGCGCCGATGGCGGCCAAGAAGTTTTATCCAGGCCAGTTTTACCGGGTACAAAATTTTGAAACGCTGGCGCCGGTCTCAGAAGGCACGGTATTGGCCGCCGAAGGCTTGGCATTAACCGGCGCTGACGTTGACAAAGAGAACGGCACGATTTCGCTAATCGCCTTGGAAATGGGCTCTTCTTCACGACTTTGCGCAACCTGGAAAGTCGGCGATCCATTAGTCATCATGGGCGTTACCGGTGCACCGACCGATATTCCAAACAACCAAACCGTCTTGTTGATCGGCGGCGGTTTAGGAAACGCGGTGTTGTTTTCAATCGGCAAAGCCTTGCGCGCAGCCGGCAATCGAGTCATTTATTTTGCCGGCTACAAACATAAGCAAGATTTGTTCAAAGTAGACGATATTGAAGCCGCTTCGGACATTACCATCTGGTCTGTCGACAAAAGCGACGAACTTGAAGTCATCACCCCGACCCGGCCACAGGATCTTACCTTTGTCGGCAATATTCTCGAATGCATGCTGGCTTATGCCCAAGGCGAATTAGGTGAGCAGCCAATCTCTCTGGCCGACGTTGATCATTTAATTGTCATTGGTTCCGACCGGATGATGGCCGCCGTCAAAGACGCGCGCTACAATAGCTTGAAACCTTATTTGAAAAAAGCCCATCACGCCATCGGTTCGATTAATTCACCGATGCAATGTATGATGAAAGGCATTTGCGCGCAATGTTTGTGTAAACATGTGGAACCTGAAACCGGCAAAGAATATTTTGTTTATTCCTGTTATAACCAGGATCAGGATCTGGATAGAGTTGACTTTCCACACCTCAATGCCCGCCTTAGACAAAACACAGTGCAAGAAAAATTATCCAATCTATGGCTGGACTATATTTTAGAAAAGCAAAAGGTCGGTTAATTCCTCCAGGCTTGATTTACTACAGCTAATAACACCCGTCTCGCAGACTAGCAATAGCTTGCGAGATCCGAATTTTCATCGTTAAAGCGAGCAAAACCGGAACTTTAATTGAAATTAGCCGCGCACCGGCCGTTTTTCGAGCTTTCGCTGCAAAGTGCGGCGGTGCATATTCAAAGCCCGTGCCGCTGCTGAAATATTGCCGTCATGCTGCATCAGTATTTTTTGCAGATGCTCCCACTCCAGGCGTTTTACCGACAATGGATTTTCACTAATCATCACTGTAGCGTCGCCTTCATTTTTATGCAACGCATTAACGATTTCATCGGCGTTGGCCGGCTTGGTCAGGTAATGAATCGCACCCAATTTTATCGCTTCGACCGCCGTAGCAATGCTGGCAAAACCGGTCAACATAACGATTTGCGTGTTGTCGTCCAGCGAAATCAGTTTTTTCACCAGTTCTAAACCCGACTCGTGACCGATACGAAGATCAATAACCGCATATTCGGGAAAATTCTGTTCGGCAAGCGCAATTCCACTCTCCACGTCATGCGCAACAAAAACCTCAAAATCCCTTTTTTCTAAGGCAGCTTTGAGTACCTTGCAAAAAGTTTCGTCGTCATCAACCAACAATAATCCCGGTTTATCAACCGCTTGATCTATCATCACCGTTTTTCTCTATGCCATTACTAAACAGCGGCAAGGTAATCTCGACGCAAGCGCCACCGGATTCCATATTGACAAACTGAATTTTGCCGCCCATCCGACTAATGGTTGAGCAGGTTAAAAATAAACCCACGCCCAAACCACCTTTTTTACTGACCAAAGGCTGCTTACCGACCATTTCTGAAAAATCAGGCGGTAAACCGGGACCGAAATCCCGAATCTTTATCGTCAAGTCATTTCTGTCCCAAAACCCATAAAATTCGACGCCCTGTTGGGTATTGGTCGCTTCAGCCGCGTTATTCAATATGTTAATGATCGCGTGCGTTAAAGTGCGCTCGGCAATGATTTTCGCTTCCGCTTCAACTGTTGGATCAATATAAAACCGTAATTTGATTTCCGGCTTATGCGTGCGCCATTGAGTAATCACGTTATCAAGATATTCGGCAACTGGCATGATACGTCCGGACTCCGCGCGCATCTCGCCTGCTGAAGCCGACATAACCGACAAAGCTTCTTTGCAACGATTAATCTGCTGCTGCATGATTTGGGTTTTTTCATGCAAATCGGGAAAACGGTGCATGGGATACTCTTGTTCCAGTTCATGCGCGACAATAGCAATCGTGCCTAAAGGCGTTCCCATATCATGAGCAGCGCTGGCTGCCAATGTGCCCAAGGCAATCACCCGCTCATCCCGAAGCGCATTTTCTCTGGCAACGGCTAAGCTGCGCTCCTTCAGTTTCAAAGTCCGGGCTAGTTCGGCGACAAAATAAGCAACCAGCCCCGCGCTAAAAACAAAGCCAAACCACATGCCAAACATATGCAGGCTGAAATAGCTTTTATCACTCATTTCATGATTGTGCTGCATCATTTGATAATACTGCAAATCGGAATGCGGGATTTCTGGGTTGGGAGAATGCGGCTCAATCGAAGGCAATGGAATGTTAAAAGCAATTAATGCCGTATAAATCGAAGTTGTTAAAATCACCATATACCAGGCATAGGCCGGGGGCAGCATAATTGCTGTCACCATCAATGGCAATAAAAAAACCCAAGTAATCGGATTCGACGCGCCGCCGGTCAAATAAAGCAAGCCAGCAATAGCCAAAACATCGACCGCTAGTTGAGAAAATATTTCCGCATCCGTCACTGGCTCTTCGATTTGCATGCGAATCGACGTGTAAAAGTTGAATGCGCCAATTGATAGTATCACCAGCCATAATTGCTGCTGCGGCAAGCGAATATTTAGGGCGTTGATAGATAGAAAGATAAGCAGAGACTCACCGACAATCATAAGATTTCGGAGGATGAATAACCATCTTAGGTTATGCCTGGCGGAAACTTCGGGCTTAGGCGAATCATGGGAAAGCATTTGTTAGACTTTACCGGTAAGTAAGGGAATCAATCAAATTGAGGGTTTAGCAGTACAGAGCATGCTAGATAGTAAATTTACATCGCTAACCTTAATCTGGAAAAAAGCGCATTTCTTTTAATAAAAACAAAGGCTAAAAGAACAAAGGTAGTGCGACAATATGCCACATTTTTATTTGCATTAGGCATTGCTATTATTATATTGACTTTGTTCAAGCCCTTTTTGGGGCATGAGAGCTGAAAGTTGCGTTATATCCTTCCTAATTGTTAAAGCGGTTATTTTAACCGCTTTTTTTTGCCCGCCGCTTTCTTTTCATCCCTCGTCGTAACAAACCCCCAATGCTCCGAGTCCGCAATAACCCTGAGGATTTTTCGCCAAATATTGCTGATGATAATTCTCGGCGTAATAAAAAGGGCCGGCTGGCAATATTTCTGTCGTTATCAAATTTAAACCCGCCATTTCAAGGCGTTGCTGATAGCGGCGTTTGGACTCACTAGCCCTGTCAAATTGCTCTTGGGTATAGGTATAAATGCCCGAACGGTACTGCGTTCCAATGTCATTACCTTGTCTCATGCCCTGAGTCGGATTATGTGCCTCCCAAAATAATCGAAGCAACTCTTCATAGGTAACAGCGGCCGGATCGTAAATGACTTTGACCGCCTCAGTATGGCCCGTTAAGCCGCTGCACACTTCTTCATAGGTTGGATTAGCCGTATAACCACCCGTGTAGCCAACGGCCGTGCTAAACACGTGGGGATGTTGCCAAAACCGGCGCTCAGCTCCCCAGAAACAGCCCAAAGCAAACAGCGCCTGCTGCATCCCTTCGGGAAAGGGCGGAAGAATCGGTTGACCGTTCACAAAATGTCGGTTAATCACTGGCAGCGGCGTCTCTCTACCAGGCAGTGCCTGATCGCGCGCCGGGAGAATCAGTTTGGTGATTGTAGTAAACATAAACTATTTAACGAAAGGAGTTTCCGACAAGATTACTCGCATTTGCGATTATAATACAGCTTAAAAGCAGACATAAAAACCTAGCAATAGCCATGAAAGAACAAGATTTATTGTACCGTTTTATCTTTGAAGATATTGGCATCCGAGGTGAATGGGTAAAATTGACAGCCAGCCTGAAAGCAGCGCAGCAACATCAAGCTGGCTCTAACGCAGTGAAGCAGTTGCTAGGGCAAGCGCTGGCGGCCGCCGTCATGCTCGCTGCAACGGTAAAATTTAAAGGCTCCATCATTCTACAAGCGCAAGGCGATGGCAACATTAAAACCCTAGTCGCGCAATCGACCCATGACAAAAAAATCAGGGGCTTGATAAGATGCCAGGAGCAAACACCGATTGGCTCGCTACCAAAAATGTTCGGTCAGGGGCGCCTGGTCATCACCATTGAGCCAGAAAATGGTGAGCCTTATCAAGGCATCGTCGCGCTCCAAGAAGCGAATTTAGCCAGTGCAGTGCAAACTTATTTTCTTCAATCCGAACAACTCAAAACTTGCCTCTGGTTGTTCGCCGATGACACTCAGGCAGCCGGCTTGTTCTTGCAAGAATTACCTGCCCATAGCGGTTATCAGGCCGATTGGGAACGCATTGAAATGCTCGCCAGCACCATCACTCAACAAGAACTTTTCAGCCTTGACTGCGAACCTTTGTTGCATAGATTATTTCATCAAGAAAAAATCCGCTTATTTAACCCAGAAACAGTCGGATTTAAATGTACCTGCTCACGCCAAAAAATTGATCACGCGCTAAGAACAATGAATAAAGCCGAACTTTATAAAATCATCGACGAGCGAGACGTGATTGAAGTAGACTGCGAATTTTGCCGAGAGCATTACAGCTACGACGCGGTTGACGTGGAAAATCTATTTTCACAAGAAGTCACTATCCCGCCTTCGCAAACAAGGCATTGACAGTACCCGCTTTTGGTCAATTTCAAAGTAAGCAAGCATGCCATCCAAACCGTCCGCATTCACTGGAAAAAATTAGGCTGATGATATTACATGACCAAAAACTGCGCGAATTAGCGCTCGCGGTAATTGAAACCGAAACCCAGGCAGTTGCGGCATTAGCCGAGCAAATAAATGACGAATTTGTCGCTGCTTGCCAGTTGATGTTTAATTGTCCGGGTCGCGTCATTGTTACCGGCATGGGCAAATCTGGCCACATAGCCGGAAAAATTGCGGCAACCCTGGCCAGCACCGGCACTCCGGCTTTTTTTGTCCATCCTGGCGAAGCCAGTCATGGCGATTTGGGCATGATTACCAAGCAGGATGTGGTTTTGGCCTTGTCGAACTCCGGAGAAACCGATGAAGTTTTAACGATTTTGCCCATTATTAAACGACTCGGCGTTCCTTTTATTGCCATGACTGGCAATCCGGCTTCAACCTTGGCCAAATTCGCCACCATTCACCTTAACGTCAGCGTCGAACAAGAAGCCTGTCCGCTCGGCTTAGCCCCTACCGCCAGCACTACTGCCGCACTCGTCATGGGCGATGCGTTGGCGATATCGTTGCTAGAAGCACGAGGCTTTACCCGTAACGATTTCGCCTTATCCCATCCGGGTGGGAGCTTGGGTAAGCGTTTGCTGCTGCGGGCCAGCGATATCATGCATGTCGGCCAGGAATTGCCATCAGTATCAGAATCCGCCTTAACTAGAGAAGCCCTACTGGAAATGACGGAAAAAAAGCTGGGCATGACCGCTATCGTGACTCAGCAAAACAAAGTAGCCGGCATTTTTACCGATGGCGATTTACGACGTATGCTGGCGAAAAACCTCAATATTCACCAAACCGCTATTACGGATGTGATGACTTCAGATTGCACGGTTATTCCGCCTACGCTGTTAGCGGCGGAAGCGATGCAAATCATGGAAACTAAACGCATCAATGCTTTGATTGTGGTTGACCAAGATCATCGCGCGATTGGCGCCTTAAACATGCATGATTTGATCAAGGCAGGCATTGTGTAATGACAACTTCAGTACCCTGCACGGCTTCATTGGACAGCGCCATTGAAAAAGCCAAAAAAATCAAACTGCTGATTCTTGATGTCGACGGCGTGTTAACTGACGGCCGTCTCTTTTTTGATCAAGAAGGCAATGAATATAAATCGTTTCATGCCCACGACGGCCATGGCATTAAGCTCTTACAGCAAACCGGCGTGAAGGTCGCCGTTATTTCCGGGCGAAAATCTCCGATCGTGGCCTCACGCATGAAAAATCTGGGTATTGGACTCGTTTACCAGGGCCATGAAAATAAGCGTTCTGCATTTCTGGACATTCTTGCGCAAACGAGTGTTACGCCTGAGCAAACAGCCCACGTCGGGGACGACTTGCTGGACTTACCGATCATGATCAAGGCTGGTTTTGCAATAGCGGTTCAAGACGCAAACTTCGCCGTTAAAAACCATGCCGACTGGTGCACCAGCTTGCCGGGCGGCCAAGGGGCCGTGCGCGAAGTCTGCGACTTCATCATGCAGGCGCAAGGCAGCTTCGATAAGGTCTTGGCAGGTTATTTACAAGAATGAATCTTCGTTTTTATCTGTTTCTCACTTTGGTGGCTTTGGTTAGCTGGTGGCTGGTCAAGCTAAGCGGACTGGATGAAATGACCAGCGCCAAAGCGCCTGCGCACAGCGCTGATTATTTTAGTAAAGTTTATCGCAAGCGGGAGATGAATGATGCCGGCATATTGAAAAGCCAGCTAATCGCCGATCAAATGATCCACTATAGCGATGATGGCACAACTACTCTACTCAAACCTTTGTTTTATTCATATAACGAAAATAATCCACCCTGGCTCATCCAATCGAACACGGGCTTATTATCTGCCGACGGCAAGGATTTGCTGCTAAATGGCGCGGTTACCATCAATCGAGCCAAAGCCCCCGGCATCCGGCCCTTGACGATTAACACTTCCCAATTAAAAGTTAAACCGGACAGCCAATATGCTGAAACAGACACTTGGGCTGAATTAATCAGCCCCCCCAATAAAACCTCCGGCACCGGGATGAAATTGGTTTACGCTCAGCCAGTCCATCTGCAACTACTTGCCCATGTTAAGGGAAATTATGAGACCAAATAAAAAACGCATTAGTGCTTTTGCGCTTCTTTTAACGCTAGTGAGCATAAGCGGCCAGCCGCCTGCTCTAGAAAGCGACTCTCAGCAACCCATTACTATCGACTCTAATACCGCGACTTATGACGACGCGACAGAAACCAGCATTTACACCGGCAATGTTATTTCGGTTCAAGGTAGTATACGGGTCAATTCAGACAAATTAGTCGTTTATTTCATCAATGGCGATGTTGACAAACTAGTATTTACCGGCAAACGCGCAAAATTTAAACAAACGCCGAGCGAAGGCGCAGAAGATATTACAGGCGAAGCATTAACAGGCGAGTATTACCCGAAAAGAAACCTACTGGTACTGATTGATGAAGCCACCGTCTGGCAAGGCAATGCTACCTATTCCAGTCAATTAATCGAATATGACAGTAAAAAATCATTGGTCAAAGCCGGGGAAAAGTCTTCGGATGCCAAAAGAGTCCATGTCATCCTAAAACCAAAACCTAAAAATGCCCAGTAAGTTATGGCCACCTTAACAGCAACCCAGCTCATCAAACAGTATAACAAACGTAATGTGGTTAACGGCGTATCGATGGCAGTAAATACCGGCGAAATCGTTGGTTTACTCGGACCCAATGGCGCCGGGAAAACGACCAGCTTCTATATGATGGTCGGCTTGGTTAAGGCCGACCAAGGCGAAATTACGTTGGATAACCGATCGATTACTCATGAGCCGATGCACCTGAGAGCCCAGCTAGGAATTGGTTATTTACCTCAAGAGCCATCGGTATTTCGGAAACTTAGCGTTGCTAATAATTTGCGAGCTGTTTTACAAATCCGCTCTGACTTAAGCGCGGGTCAAATGGAGCTGGTCATTGAAGAATTGCTTCAGGAATTCCATATTTTTCACCTGCGCGATCAAATTGCTTTAAGCCTGTCCGGTGGCGAACGCCGTCGGGTCGAGATTGCCCGCGCATTAGCGACCAATCCGCAATTTATTCTGCTAGACGAGCCATTTGCGGGCGTTGACCCTATTTCAGTCGAGGATATCAAAAAAATTATCGAGCATTTGAAAAACCGTGGCATCGGTGTGCTGATTACTGAACACAATGTCAGAGAAACCCTAGGCATTTGCGATCGGGCGTATATACTTAACGATGGCAAGGTTATTGCTGAAGGCAAAGCGGAAGCCATTATTAGCAACCAGGAAGTGCGTAATGTTTACCTGGGCAAAAACTTCAGTTTATAACTTACAAATGATTAGACCTATTGTGCTCGTTGTATTTGGATACTTTGTTTCACTGTTCCCTTGCCATTTTTAATCATTAATCGTAATTTTTGACGTTTTAGCAACAACCCAATGAAACAATCCTTAAATCTTCGGCTGGGCCAACAGCTCAGCATGACGCCACAGCTGCAACAAGCCATCAAACTTTTGCAGATGTCGACATTGGATTTGCAGCAAGAAATTCAGCAAGCGCTCGAATCAAACATGATGCTGGAAGTCGACGAAGAAGAAAGCGGATTTCTAACAATGGGCGGAACTGCCGAAATAAAAGTCGAGTCTTCCGATGCTCAAACCAGTGAAGGCTCGCAAACAGATATTCCTGATGAACTGCCTGTCGACGCTTCTTGGGACGATGTTTATGAGAGCGTTCTGGAAATGAGTTCAAACACCAACGACAACACGGATACTTTCGAGTTTGAATCACACAGTAGCAAATCGTCCACTTTGCTGGATCATCTTTTATGGCAGCTTGAATTAACTCGTTTTTCCGAACGCGACCACGCCATCGCCATGGCGATCATTGATGCTGTTAATGATGACGGCTATCTGCGCAACTCGCCTGAAGATATTTTTCAAGGCTTGCAAAATCAACTCGATGATCTGGATTTCGATGAAGTAACTGCCGTGCTGCACCGCGTTCAACAATACGATCCTGCCGGCGTAGCAGCGATTGATCTCAGCGACTGTTTGCGCATTCAGTTGCAGCAGTTACCCGATACAACGCCTCTCAAAGAAGAAGCGTTGCGAGTAGTTACCCAGCATCTCGACCTTTTAGCTTCTCACGACCAAACTAAGCTCATGCGCCGGCTTGGCGTTTCCGAACGACAACTAAACGAAATCGTCACTTTGATTCGTTCTTTAGACCCAAAACCGGGCGCAAAAATACAAAGCGATGACTCCGAGTATGTTATTCCTGATGTCTTTGTAGTTAAACAGAATGACAGATGGCAGGTTTCTCTGAACCCTGATATTGCGCCTAAATTGCGTATCAATCCTTTTTACTCTAACATGGTCAAAAGAGCCGATTCCAGCAGGGATAACACCTGCATGAAAAACCACTTGCAAGAAGCCAAATGGTTTATTAAAAGCCTTCATAGCCGGAATGATACTTTGTTACGCGTTGCCCAATGCATTGTAGAAAAGCAAACTGGCTTTCTTGAGAACGGCCCGATCGCAATGAAGCCAATGGGCCTTAAAGCCGTCGCAGAGGAGCTGGAACTGCATGAATCGACAATTTCAAGGGTAACCACTCAAAAATTTATGCATACGCCGAACGGAATTTTTGAGTTCAAATACTTTTTTTCCAGTCATGTATCTACCGAAGGAGGAGGTGAATGCTCGTCAACTGCTATCAGAGCATTTATTAAAGAACTAATTAGCAACGAAAATCTGGCGAAACCGCTCAGTGACAGTAGAATAGCCGACCTGCTCAACGAAAAAGGCATCAATGTCGCCAGACGAACTATTGCTAAATACCGGGAAGCGATGCTAATACCATCATCCAGCGATAGAAAACGGATTCTATAACGTTTTCTAATAAAACTTTTCAATGATAATTATTATAAGGAGTATATGCCATGCATATTATTGTAACTGGCCACCATCTTGAAATAACTGAGGCTTTAAAAGCGCACATCGATGCCAAATTTGAAAAATTAGCCCGTCATTTTGATAACGTTACCGATGTACATGTCATTTTAAGCGTCGAAAAATTGGTTCAAAAAGCTGAAGCCACCCTACAAATCAGTGGCGCCAAATTGTTTGCTGAAGATCATCAGGAAGACATGTATTCCGCCATTGATAACATGGTTGATAAACTAGACCGTCAAATCACCAAACATAAAGAAAAAACCAGCAGTCACCGCTAATCATTCGCGCAAGGCACAGGCCTGGAATTAGCTTGTGCCTTTTGTTGAAACCACTATCACCATGAAGCTTATTATCGTCAGCGGCCTTTCCGGTTCAGGCAAAACCATCGCCTTGGATACTTTAGAAGACTGCGGCTATTATTGCATCGATAACCTCCCGGTAAAACTACTGGAAGACTTTATCAATCATGTCATGCTAGTCGATAAGAAAACCTACGCTAAAACCGCTATCGGCATCGACGCCCGAAATCAAAGCGAAAGCTTGAGCAACTTTTCTGACAATCTAGCGATGATACGCAGTAAGGGGATTCGCTGTGAAGTTATTTTCATGGAAGCCGAGGAAGCGACTTTATTAAAGCGTTACAGCGAAACGCGCCGCAAACATCCGCTAACCGACTTTAATATTCCTTTAAAAGAAGCGTTAAAAATTGAAAAGGAAATGCTAACGCCTATCGCCAAGCATGCCAGTGTCATGATTGATACAAGCCGAACGCTTTATCATCAATTAAGGGAGCTTGTTAAAGACCAGGTAGGGGAACGGGATTTCAAGCATATCTCCCTCCAATTTCAATCTTTTGGTTATAAACACGGAATCCCGTTAGACGCTGATTTTGTTTTTGATGCCCGCTGCTTACCTAATCCGTACTGGATCCCGGAATTACGCGGCTTATCAGGAAAGGATCAGGCCGTGATTGATTTTCTCAAGGGTCATGCCTTGGTTCTGGAGTTTTATCGGGACATCATCAAATTTCTGGAAAGCTGGATACCCCGTTTCGAGTCAGAAGGCCGCAGTTATCTGACTATCGCCATCGGATGCACCGGTGGCCAGCATCGTTCAGTTTATTTGGTTAATGCCTTGTCCAGACAATTTAAAAGCCCCTTACTCAATGTCATTATCCGCCATCGGGAATTGCATTACCCTTAATTGTGCGGCATTCCGTTCAGACCTTACTAGCTTGCTTTCAACACAGAAGCTTTTAAACATATACTATACCGCCCAAACACGATTAAACAACGCTGAAGCCCTTAAAGCTTAACCCTTAACTTTCATAGATCTAACTCATCTGCTTTACATTTTTTTCCAGCTATCGATATAATAATTAAAACCGTAGTCAATTCTCCCGATCAATAGCCCAATTACTTCTAACCGCGTCAACACTATCAATTGACGGTCATTTAATTTTTTCTTAACTGCAAAAAGATTAAATGGAGTCTAGTCTAATTTTAATTATCAATCCAACGCCATCAATTAAATGCAAAAAACCAGGGCACCAAAACTTAAAAACATCATTGTAACGAGCCTCCTATCCTTAACCGCAGTTCACCTTACAGGCTGTCAATCATTTTCGGGGCTTTTCCCAGATAAGCCCGAAACCGCCATCCCTGTTGCAACGCCAATTGAGCATAAAACTATCGCCTCTCATGAATTTAACCTGAGCAAAGACCAGGGCATCGTTGGCGCAATGGCTGCCGTAAACACACGGGAGAACGACACCTTATCCGACATTGCTCGACATTATGGCCTAGGCTACAATGACATCACTATCGCAAATCCAAGTATAGAACCTTGGACACCTAAAGCCGATAGTCGCGTCCTATTGCCTTTACGCTTTATTGTCCCAGATGCGCCGCGTAAAGGAATTGTGCTAAATCTCGCCAATATGCGGATGTTTTATTATCCTAAAAAACAACCGAATAAAGTGTTTACTTATCCAGTGGGTATTGGTCGACAAGGCTGGAGTACTCCGATGGGCCTTACTCACATCGCAGACAAAAAGGCTAATCCGACTTGGTCTGTACCCGAATCAATCCAGCGCGAACACGCTGAAAAAGGCGCGCCTTTACCTAAATTTGTGCGCTCGGGCCCAGACAACCCCTTGGGCTATTATGCAATGCGCTTAGGATTTTCCGGCTACCTCATTCATGGCACCAATAAGCCTTATGGGATCGGTATGCAGGTAAGCCATGGCTGTGTTCAACTTTATCCTGAAGACATTAAGGATTTATTCGCCAAAGCCTATGTCGGAATGGATGTCCGAATCACTCACCAACCTTATCTTACTGCTTGGGATGCCAATAAAATGCTTTATTTAGAAGCTCATGAGCCTCTTGATAAGTGGATCCGCAATAAACCTCAATTACAAAAAAAACTGCTCAGTAAATTACGCCAAATCAGCACAAAATCGAAGGTCAACATCGACTGGAAAAAGGTTGATCGTATTCTTGCTCGCTCGGATGGAATACCTACTCCGATTCTAGCGAATAGCCCAGACGTCGTCGAAATATCAAAAAACGCCATGCAAATGGCGCATCCTGGGCGCTTATTCGAACAACCGATCATTGGTGAACTGAAAGATAGCGATTGGTCTATTTTAGTGGCTACTTTTGACGACGAAACGAAAGCTCAAGAAATGGCGGCAATGTTGAACCACCAAGGCCCTACTATTCCAGCACGCAAAGTTAAGAAAAATGAATCCTATCAGGTTATTGCCGGCCCTTTTAAAAACAAATCCGAAGTCAAAGCTGTAGCCAAAAGAATCCGCATTGATTTTGAAATGTCAGTAGAACCCTTAGAGCCACGCTTAATATCAAAAAGATAAAGTTCAAGTTTCTATTCAGAAAAAAATAATAATAGGATAGTACCTCAGTTCGCCGAAAGCTTCACCGAGTCAGCTGCTACCTATCTGGAATAAATCACGATTCTGCTTCTGAAATACGCCTATGGCTATTGAGATAGAACACAAATTTTTACTAGCCAACAACGACTGGCGGCATTTTGTCACAAAATCGGTCCATTACCGGCAAGGCTATTTAAGCGCCCTGGCAAGCAGTTCAGTTCGGATTAGAGCTAGCGACCATCAAGCTTGGCTAAACATTAAAAGCGCCACCATTGGTAATCAGCGGCATGAATTTGAATATCAGATACCCCTGTCCGATGCGACTGATATGCTAAATAGCTTATGCACCAAACCATTAATTGAAAAAATACGTCACTTTGTTCCTGTTAATAACGACCTGTGGGAAATCGATGAGTTTTATGGCGCCAACCAAGGCTTAATCGTCGCTGAAATCGAATTGTCCACGATAGATCAACTATTCGAAAAACCTGCTTGGCTTGGCCTGGAAGTCACCGACGATTTGCGTTATTACAACAATAATTTATCGACTCATCCTTACTCACAATGGTCTGAATAGCCAATAATTCAGATATCTATTGAATTCATAGAGATTTTGCTCTATAGTTATCGTATGAAAAAAACAACTTTTGTTGCGTTAATACTACTGTCATGTCAGTGTTTCGCGGATAACTTAAAAAGCTCTCTTGTCAGCGTTGAATCTGAGTGGGCATCCATTTATTACAAAATGCCTAATCAGAAGCAAAAGCAGGCTTATCCTCAATTGCTAGATAAAGCAACCAAGCTTTCCAAACAATATCCAACAAGTCCTGAATTATTGTTTTGGCAAGCCGTCATTAAAGCCACCTACGCTGACCATCAGGACGCTATAACGGCGCTTCAATCCATTCATGAAGCTCGCGATTTATTAATTAAGGCCTTGAAAATTAATCCCAATACGATGAATGGATCAGCCTATGTAACTTTAGGCACACTATATTACATGGTACCCAAATGGCCAATTGCTTTTGGAGACAATGCTAAAGCAAAAGAACTTTTGGAAACCGCCCTAAAAATAAATCCAAACGGAATTGACGCGAATTACTATTACGCTGACTATCTTTTTGCCAATGATGAGATTAATAGAGCAGAAATCTATTATAAGAAGGCGGCTTCAGCATCAACCCAGGCTGACCAGTCCTATTCAGATATAAGGCTAAAAGAAGAAGCCAAAATTGCATTAATAAAAACACAAAAACAAAAAAACAGCCGCTCGAATGACTTATTGTCTTTTTTCAGTTCGTCTAGTGCCAGCAAACCTACTTTATCAAAGCAGTAACGTTGCATTTCTGAAGAAAACTAGCAGATTATTCAGATACAAACAAACCCTCGTTTCTGCTAACATATCTCTTTTTTAAAACCTCTCTAAAACTTTCCTGGTAACAATTATGACTTTTGTAGTCACTGAAAACTGTATTAAATGTAAATTTACCGACTGTGTTGATGTTTGCCCCGTGGACTGCTTTCATGAAGGCCCTAACTTTTTGGTAATCGATCCGGATGAGTGCATTGATTGCACTCTATGCGAGCCCGAATGCCCAGCCAACGCGATTTATGCCGAAGACGAATTACCTGAAGGACAGGAAATTTTTATTAAATTAAATGCTGAATTAGCTAAACAATGGCCAAGTATAACAGAAGTGAAGTCAGCCTCACCTGAGGCTGATGACTGGAATGGCAAAGCCGATAAAATAAAATTACTAGAAAAATAAGAATTGTTCTGTTAAAGAATTCAAAACAAAAAAGCCGGTTATAACCCGGCTTTTTTTCGCTCATTTGTACAGCTTTATTCAGCTGAAATAGGTCTATCGACTAATTCAACATAAGCCATAGGAGCATCGTCGCCAGATCTAAACCCACATTTCATTACCCTAAGGTAACCACCGGGTCGAGTTTTATAACGCGGACCCAACTCATTGAACAGTTTGGTAACAATCTCTCTATCACCTAATTTAGCAAATGCCAAACGCCGTTTAGCGACGCTATCCTCTTTAGATAAGGTAATTAACGATTCAGCATACCCTCTTAACTCTTTTGCTTTTGGCAAAGTCGTTCTGATAAGCTCATGCTTAAATAAAGAGCCGGCCAAATTGCTAAACAGAGCCTTACGATGACTGCTCGTAATATTAAATTTTCTACCTGATTTACGATGTCTCATGCGAATGTAGACCTAAAAATTAATGTGTCGAAGTGTGTGTAGGATCAGCAAGGTTTTCCGGCGGCCAATTTTCAAGCCGCATACCTAAGGAAAGACCCTTTAATGCCAAAATATCTTTGATTTCAGTTAACGATTTTTTTCCAAGGTTAGGCGTTTTCAATAACTCAACCTCGGTCCGTTGTATTAAATCACCAATATAAAATATATTTTCGGCTTTTAGGCAATTAGCCGAACGAACAGTTAACTCAAGGTCATCGACGGGGCGTAACAAAACAGGATCAAAAAACTCTTCTACTTCAATCTTAACTTCTTCAACATGATCATTGACTTTTTCAAAATCAACGAAAACGGAAAGTTGATCGTGCAAAATTGTAGCCGCAAGTTTTATAGTTTGCTCAGGGTCAACAGTTCCATTTGTTTCTAATTCGATAATAAGCTTATCTAAGTCTGTGCGCTGCTCAACGCGCGTACTTTCGACATGATAGGCAACTTTGACAATCGGACTATAAGAAGCGTCCAATTGCAAAGCACCCACCATCAAGTTATTCTCTGCCTTAGATTTACGCACGCTTACAGGTTCATATCCTCTGCCACGGCGAATCCTGATTTTCATATTTAAGCTGCCAACTTGGGTCATATTGGCTATCACCAAATCCGGATTGACAACCTCAACATCGTGAGGCAGAGTTATATCGGCAGCAGTAACGCAGCCCGCACCTGTTTTTTTCAGGCTCAACTCGACTTCATCTTTTGAATGAAGGATTACCGCTAATTTTTTTAGGTTCAGCAAAATATCAATAACGTCTTCCTGAACACCTTCAATGGTAGTGTATTCATGAAGAACGCCTTCTATTTCGACATCAGTAACAGCACAACCTGGAATCGTTGATAGCAATACGCGCCTTAAAGCATTTCCTAACGAATGACCAAAACCCCTTTCTAAAGGCTCAATAACGATTCTGGAGTGGCTTGGCGTTTTGTTTACTACCTCAACTAAACGAGGTTTTAATAAGCCAGAAATTGAATTCTGCATCTACTTCCCTCAGGACAACTGTTATTTTGAGTAAAGTTCAACAACTAACTGCTCATTAATATCACTACCCAAATCTTGTCGATCGGGTAGAGAGGCAAACGTGCCTGTCATTGCTTTTGAGTTTACTTCGACCCAAGATGGAAATCCGTATTGCTCTGATACCGCTAATGCATCAACTATCCTTTGCTGTTTTTTTGCTTTTTCACGAACAGAAATAACATCTCCGGGTGCTAGCTGATACGAAGGAATATTTATCAGTACTCCATTGACTTGAATGGACTTATGCGACACCAACTGACGAGCTTCTGCACGCGTACAGGCAAAACCCATGCGATATACCACATTATCTAAGCGTGACTCTAGAAGATTTAACAAATTTTCGCCTGTTGCGCCCTTCTTCAAATCGGCAGTCTTATAATAATTACGGAACTGCCTTTCCAAAATCCCATAAATTCTACGTAAGCGTTGTTTAGCTCTTAGCTGTATAGCATAGTCAGAATTTCGCGTTCTTTTTGTGCCATGCTGACCTGGCCGTTGCTCTAATTTGCATTTATTTTCTAACGACTTTCCTCTGCTTTTTAAAAAGAGATCAGTCCCTTCTCTTCGACTAAGCTTGCATGTTGGTCCGAGATATCTTGCCATAAATAAAGCGACTCCTAATTTTTCTATACGCGCCGCTTTTTAGGCGGACGGCAACCATTATGCGGAATGGGCGTTACATCAATAATGTTGCTAATTTTAAATCCCAAATTGTTTAATGAGCGCACTGCTGACTCACGCCCGGGACCTGGGCCTTTTATCATCACATCAAGATTTTTCATACCATACTCTTGAGCGACCACGCCTGCTTTTTCAGCAGCTACCTGAGCTGCAAAAGGCGTACTTTTTCTTGATCCTCTAAAGCCTGAACCACCAGAAGTAGCCCATGACAAAGTATTACCCTTTCTATCGGTAATAGTAATAATAGTGTTGTTAAAAGACGCGTGAACATGCACTATGCCGTCAGCGACTTCCTTCCTAACACGTTTTCTTGAACGATTCGGACTAGCCATTTATAACCCCTGAGAAAAACTTTTATTTTTTGATTGGCTTACGTGGACCCTTGCGAGTTCGCGCATTTGTCCGGGTTCTTTGGCCTCTTAACGGCAATCCCCGGCGGTGTCTTATACCACGATAACAACCCAGATCCATCAAGCGTTTGATATTCATCGAGACTTCCCGTCGCAAGTCACCCTCTACCGTCAATTTCGAGATAACATTACGAATAGAGTCCAATTGCTCTTCTGTAAGGTCTTTTATTTTAACGGAAGCTTCGATATTAACTTCTGCGCATATTTGACTTGCTGTCTGACGACCAATACCATAAATTGCAGTCAGAGCAATGCCTGCATGCTTGTGGTCAGGTATGTTTATCCCGGCAATACGTGCCATTTAGATTTTCCTCTGAGTTATCATTCTAAAGCTAAAGCGCCAAATTTTAGCACGGAGACAATATTGGCGCAATTAATATTAACCTTGTCTTTGTTTATGCCGACTATCGGAACAAATTACTCTAACAATGCCATTTCTTTTAACAATTTTGCAATTCCTGCATATTGCTTTGACCGAAGCGCGAACCTTCATACTAAACTCCTAAAACCGGTAACCTGTAAACCATGCCAAAAATAGGTCATTTCTTTAAATTAGCCTTTTTCATTAATCCTTCATACTGCTGCGACATCACATGCGTTTGCATTTGCGAGATAAAGTCCATAACCACAACCACGATGATAAGCAAAGAAGTCCCGCCAAAATAAAAAGGCACATTCCAATAAACAATTAAAAACTCGGGCAATAAACAAACCAACGTAATATAAAAAGCACCCAATAATGTTAACCGCGTCATTACCTTATCTATATAAACACTGGTCTGTATGCCGGGTCTTATGCCTGGTAAAAATGCACCTGATTTTTTTAAATTTTCAGCTGTTTCCTTCGAATTAAAAACTAAAGCCGTATAAAAAAAGCAGAAAAAGACAATAGCCGTAGCATAAAACATTACGTAAACGGGCTGTCCAGGTGAAAGCATAGTCGCGACATCTTGAAGCCAAGCAAATCCCTCTGTATTGCCAAACCAACCGGCTATAGTGGCTGGAAATAAAATAATACTTGAGGCAAAAATCGGCGGAATTACACCGGCCATATTCAGCTTAAGCGGTAAAAAACTGCTTTGTCCTGCATACAATTTACGGCCTTGCTGACGCTTAGGATAATTGATTAAAATTCGTCTTTGCCCTCTTTCTACAAAGACCACAAGAGCGGTCACTGAAATCGAAAGCATAAAAAGCAAAATAATAAAAGCGCCATTCATTTCGCCAGTACGCGCGAGTTCCAATGTACCACCCACTGCTTTAGGCAAACCTGATACTATACCGGCAAATATGATAAGAGAGATTCCGTTACCAATACCCCTTTCCGTAACTTGCTCTCCAAGCCACATTAAAAAGATTGTTCCTGTTACCAGCGTAACAGTCGTAACAAATATAAAACTTAACCCAGGATTTATTACAACTGACAACCCACCGGCAGTTTGATTCTGCAAAGCCAGAGATATTCCAATAGCTTGAAAAGTTGCCAGTACAACTGTACCGTAACGCGTATATTGGGATATTTTCCGACGACCTGATTCGCCTTCTTTTTTCAGCTGCTCCATGGCAGGAATAACTACGGTCATCAACTGCATAATGATGGATGCCGAGATATAAGGCATGATACCAAGCGCAAATAAACTCAAGCGCATCAAAGCCCCGCCTGAGAACATGTTAAACATGTCAAGTATCGAGCCGCTTTGTTGCTCAAACATCACTGCTAAAGCTTTCGGATCTATGCCGGGAACCGGAATGTGCGCACCAACCCTATAAACAAAAAAAGCACCCAAAACAAAAAGCAAACGCGCTTTAAGTTCAGAAACCCCACTGCTTTTATTAGTCATCTGAGTTCTTGTCGTATTCACTTAAACCTCTATTATGCCACCGGCTGCTTTTATAGCTTCCTGTGCACCGGGTGTCACTTTAATATACTTATCAATTGTGACAGCCTTAGTGACGTTACCAGACTTAATTATTTTTACCGTTTTTGTAAACGCAGGCACGATGTTAGCGTCAATCAAATGCGTTAAACTGATAACATCGCAATTTAAGCCATTCAACTCGCTTAAACGTACTTCTGCTGTAAATTTGCTGGTCCGGGATAAAAAACCTATTTTGGGCAGCCTCCGCTGCAATGGCATCTGCCCACCCTCAAAGCCTACTTTATGAAAACCACCTGCTCGAGCCTTTTGGCCTTTATGCCCTCTCCCGCAAGTTTTTCCCAATGTACAGCCAATGCCTCGGCCGACACGCTTTGCTTTTTTCCTAGCTCCAATGCTGGCCTGAATGGTATTCAAAAACATTAAACTTCCTCGACATTCAACATGTATGAAATTTTATTAATCATACCTCTGTTTTCAACTGTATTGAGCACTTCAACTGTCTGGTTGATTTTTCGCAGGCCCAATCCCTTTAAACAAGCTTGATGACGCGGCAAACGGCCAAACTTACTCTTGATCATGGTTACTTTAAGCTTATTCGCTGCCATTATAATTATCCTGTAATCTGTTCGATCGATAATCCGCGTTTCGCTGCAATTTGGTTGACATTGCGCATGCTCGTTAAACCATTGATAGTCGCTCTGACAACGTTAATCGGATTGCTAGTGCCAATGCATTTGGCCAAGACATTATGAACACCGACAACCTCGAAAACCGCTCTCATAGCGCCTCCGGCAATAATGCCTGTACCTTCAGAGGCTGGCTGCATAAAAACCTTAGCCGCACCTGTTGTATTAACAATAGGGTATTGAAGCGTGTCCCCCTTTAAGGCGACTTTACGCATATTTTTGCGCGCCTGCTCGAGAGATTTTTGTATCGCGATCGGAACTTCTCGGGCTTTACTAACGCCGTAGCCAACCCGGCCTTCACCATCTCCCACAACTGTTAAAGCAGTAAAGCCAAATACCCGGCCACCTTTAACAACTTTTGCGACGCGCCGTACATTAACTAATTTTTCTTGTAATCCATCAGTGCTTGACTGACCTGTTGCCGTAGCCATTCCGTTCTCCTAAAATTTTAAGCCCGCTTCACGCGCTGCTTCCGCCAGTGCTTTAACACGCCCATGATATTTAAACCCCGAGCGGTCAAAAGCCACCTCAGTAACACCAGCTGCTATCGCTTTAAAGGCAATATGTTTACCAACTTCAGCCGCCGCCTGAATATTGCCTGTATTTTTTAATCCAGATTTGATTTCGGCTTGGGTAGTTGACGCGCTAGCCAATGTTGACGAGCCGTCCTCACTGATTACCTGAGCGTATATGTGTTGCGATGTTTTATGCACCGACAAGCGAACTGCGCCTAATTGCCTTATTTTAGAACGCGCTTTCAGGGCGCGCTTCATACGAGATTGCTTCTTATCCATCACGCTACCTTATTTTTTCTTGGCTTCTTTTCTTGCAACATTTTCTTCAGCGTATCTAACACCTTTACCTTTATACGGCTCAGGGGGGCGGATGTTACGAATTTTCGCCGCAACCTGACCAACCTGCTGCTTATCACTACCTTTGACGATAATATCAGTCTGAGTAGGCGTCTCCACTGTAATGCCGGCTGGCACTTGAAAGTCAATTGGATGAGAGAACCCAAGCGCTAAATTTAAAACGTTATCCTTTGCTTGAGCTCGGTAACCAACGCCGATTAAAGTTAACTTTTTTTCAAATCCGACTGAGACACCGGTCACCATGTTATTCACAATTGCTCGCGCGGTTCCTGCCTGAGCCGTCGCATTCTTGTCATCTTTATCCCATTGCATGTGAATAACATTATCGTTAATCACCATACTAATAGACGGGTTAAATGCGAAAGACAACACGCCAGTCTTTCCTTTTGCGGTCATATAATTACCCTCTAGCTTAATATCCACGCCGCTGGGAATTGTAACCGGGGCTTTTGCAATTCTTGACATAATTCGCCTATGCTAACTCACTGTGCAAATAATTTCACCGCCATGCCCAATGGCACGAGCAGCTCTGTCCGTCATAACACCTTTTGATGTTGAAACGATAGCTATGCCCAAGCCACCAAGAACCTTTGGTAATTCATCTTTGGACTTATAGATGCGTAATCCCGGCCTACTTACTCGTTGTATGCTTTCTATTACCGGAACGCCTTTATAATACTTTAACTGAATAGTCATTTCCGTATGGTTGCCGACCGTCTCAGTGCTGTAATCTACAATATAACCTTCTTCTTTTAAGACTTTAGCAAGCGATAACTTCAATTTCGAAGATGGTTGGTTTATTGATTTTTTTCCTGCAGCTTGACCATTTCTTATGCGGGTCAACATATCTGCTATCGGATCTGTCATGCTCATTTTGCGTTCTCCAACTATTACCAACTTGCCTTGACTAAACCAGGTGCGTCACCGCGCATAGCTGCTTCTCTAAGCTTATTGCGGCTAAGTCCAAACTTCCGATAATAACCATGCGGACGCCCGGTCAAATTGCAACGATTTCGTACCCTGGAACGGCTCGAATCTCTTGGTAGTTTTTGCAATTTCAGCTGAGCTGATTCTTTTTCCTCAAAAGAGCTATTGGGATTTCTGATTATTTCCTTAAGCGTTTGACGTTTAGCATCATATTTCTTTACTAACTGCTTACGCTTATGTTCCCTTGCAATCATTGATTTTTTAGCCATCTGAGTATGCCCTTTAGTTCTTAAACGGGAAATTAAAAAGCTTCAGCAAAGCCAATCCTTCTTCATTGGTTCTCGCTGTTGTTGTTATTGTGATATCCATTCCGCGCAGGGCATCAATTTTATCGTAATCAATTTCGGGAAAAATAATTTGTTCCTTTACACCCATCGAGTAATTACCCATTCCATCGAAGCTTTTAGAGCTCAACCCCCGAAAATCTCGAATTCGAGGAATCGCAACACTTATCAAACGATCCAAAAATTCATACATTCTATCGCTACGCAGAGTTACTTTACAGCCAATCGGCATGTTGTCGCGAATTTTGAACCCAGCAATGGACTTTCTTGCAAGTGTAATAACAGGTTTTTGACCCGCAATCTTTTCCATATCACTAACAGCTGATTGCAGCACTTTTTTGTCGGCGACAGCTCCGCTAACCCCCATATTCAAAGTTATTTTGGTTATGCGGGGCGCTTGCATAATGGACTTATATGAAAACTGCTTCATTAACGCAGGCAACACAGTCTCTTTATATACGGTTTCTAATCTAGCCATAATTAATACATACCTTTATCTATCAACCACTTCATTGGTCGATTTGAAATATCTGACTTTTTTTCCATCCTCAAGAAACTTAATACCGACACGATCAGCTTTTTTCGTTACTGGGTTATAAAGCCCTATATTCGAGATATTGATCGGCATGTCTTTAGTTACAATGCCGCCGGTTATGCCAGCGTTAGGGTTAGGCCTTTGTGCTTTTTTTACCTGATTTATCCCTTCTACTAAAACCATATTATTTTTTAACACCTGGGCAACCCGTCCAGTCTTGCCCTTGTCTTTTCCGGTACGAACGATAACTTCGTCGCCTTTTCTAATCTTTTGCATCTTCCATACCTCCTTATAATACTTCTGGCGCAAGTGAAATAATTTTCATAAATTTTTCACCTCTTAACTCACGAGTTACCGGACCAAAAATACGTGTTCCTAAAGGCTGCAAATTATTGTTTAGAATGACCGCTGCATTTCCGTCAAAGCGAATAACTGATCCATCAGATCGGCGAACACCTTTTTTGGTTCTGACAACTAATGCGTTGTAGACTTCGCCTTTTTTAACTCTTCCACGCGGAATAGCATCTTTGATACTAACTTTGATGATATCGCCAATACCCGCATAGCGTCTGTGCGATCCGCCCAATACTTTGATACACATGACCTTTTTTGCACCGCTATTGTCGGCGACGTCAAGGCTAGTTTGCATCTGAATCATGATTATTTCCTAATTAACTTTGAAAAGAGCCATCTATTACTTGTAAGCGCTCTCTATAACTTGAACTAACTTAAAAGTTTTATTTTTCGATAAGGGCCGACATGAAGTTATCGAAACGACATCACCTTCTTGGCATTCATTATTCTCATCGTGCGCCATTAATTTAGTGGAGCGTTTGATATATTTGCCATAAACAGGATGCTTAACAACACGTTCTACTAGCACCGTGATTGTCTTATCCATTTTGTTGCTAACTACTTTTCCAGTAATTGTCCGCAACTTACTAACAGTCTGTTCGGTATTATTACTCATCACTTAACGCTCGCCATCTCAGTAAGAATCGTTTGAATACGCGCCAAATCTCGTCTCACTTTTTTTACTTGAGCTGACTTGGATAGCTGTCCAGTTGCTTTTTGCATTTTTAAATTAAACTGCTCGCGCGACAAATCCATTAGCATGACGCCAAGCTCTTCTTTAGTTTTTTTACGTAAGTCACTTGCTTTCATTACATTATCGTCCGAGCGGTAAAGAGTGTCTTTAAAGGCAGTTTTGCTGCAGCTAAAGCAAAAGCTTCGCGCGCCAGCTCCTCAGATACGCCTTGAATTTCGTACAACATGGTACCAGGACGAATTTGAGCAACCCAATATTCTACACTACCCTTGCCTTTTCCCATACGGACTTCCAAGGGCTTTTTGGTAATCGGCTTATCGGGAAAGATCCTAATCCAAAGTTTGCCACCACGCTTAACATGTCTTGAGATAGCTCTTCTTGCTGACTCAATCTGACGCGCAGTCAACCTGCCACGGCTGACTGATTTAAGACCATATTCGCCAAAGCTTACTGAAGAACCCCGAACGGCGATACCGTTATTTCTTCCCTTGTGTTGTTTACGAAATTTTGTTCTTTTAGGTTGAAGCATATCCTCACTCCTTCAACTATTTTTTGGAATCAGAATTAACAGACGCCATATGAGCATCCATATCAAACACTTCACCTTTAAATATCCACACCTTTATGCCGATGATTCCATAGGTTGTATTTGCTTCCGCTGTTGCATAGTCAATGTCGGCCCGTAGCGTATGTAAGGGCACACGACCCTCTCTGTACCATTCACTTCGAGCAATTTCGGCGCCATTTAAACGGCCTCCAACATTAATTTTTATACCTTCCGCACCTAAGCGCATCGTATTAGTTACTGCACGCTTCATCGCACGGCGATACATGATTCTTTTTTCCAACTGTTGCGCAACGCCCTCAGCTACTAATTGCGCATCCAACTCAGGCTTTCTTATTTCTTCAACATTCAACTGCACCGGAATACCCATCATTTTTGAGATATCCTGCCTCAAAACATCAATATCCTCGCCTTTTTTGCCAATCACTATTCCAGGACGAGCCGTATACACGGTGATATGCGCATTATTGGCCGGCCGATTAATCTGAATCCGACTCACAGAGGCGTGCGCCAGCTTTTCTTTTATATATTCCCTTACCGCAATATCCTGATGCAAAAAAACCGAATAATCGTGACTATTGGCATACCATCTTGAGTTCCAATCCTTAACTATACCCAAACGAATGCCTACTGGATGTACCTTTTGACCCATTGCTTGCCCCTACTCGTGTTCTGCAACTTTAACTGTAATATGGCATGTTCTTTTAAGGATATGATTGGCACGTCCTTTAGCTCTTGCCTTGAATCTTTTCATTGTCACGCCTTCATTGACAAATACCGTGGAGACTTTTAACTCATCGATATCTGCACTTTCGTTATGTTCAGCATTAGCAATGGCAGACTCAAGTATTTTTTTGAAAATCGCAGCGCCCTTTTTTGAGCTGAACTTTAAAATATTTAATGCCTCATCGACTGACAAACCTCGGATTTGATCGCCAACCAAGCGTGCTTTTTGAGCGGATAAGGGCGCGTTTTTTAATTTTGCCGATACTTCCATCATTACACCTATTTAGATTTTTTATCGGCCACATGGCCTTTGTAAGTCCGGGTCGGAGCAAACTCTCCCAATTTATGCCCTATCATATTTTCGGAAATCAACACGGGTATATGTAACCGGCCATTATGAACGGCGATTGTTAAGCCTAACATATCAGGCACAATCATTGATCGTCTGGACCATGTCTTAATTGGTTTCCGATTATTGCTGCTAACGGCATCCTCGACTTTTTTAAGAAGATGATGATCAATAAAAGGACCTTTTTTAATTGAACGCGGCACGCTAATTCCTCTCTATTTTTGCTTACGGCTTCTGACAATCATATTATCAGTGCGTTTGTTCTTTCTTGTTTTATAACCTTTTGTTGGCATACCCCATGGCGAAACAGGATGACGCCCTCCCGAGGTTCTACCTTCACCCCCGCCATGTGGGTGATCTACCGGGTTCATAACAACGCCTCGAACTGTCGGCCTGACACCGCACCAGCGTTTCGCTCCGGCTTTACCTAAAGATCTCAGATTGTGCTCTGAATTTGAAACTTCGCCAATCACCGCGCGGCAATCCGCCATAACTTTCCGCATTTCGCCAGAGCGTAAGCGTATTGTCGCATGCGCGCCTTCCCGGGCTACTAATTGAGCAGACGAACCCGCGCTTCTTGCCAATTGCGCACCCTTACCCGGCTGTAACTCAACGCAATGCACAGTCGTACCCATCGGAATATTGCGCAGCGGCATGCAATTGCCGGGTTTAACCAACACGGTATCAGCGGACAGAATTTCCTGACCGACCTCCAATCCTTTAGGCGCAATAATGTATCGTCGCTCACCGTCTTTGAATAAAATCAAAGCGATATGTGCTGTGCGATTAGGATCATATTCTAAACGTTCAACAATAGCGGGTATGTCAATTTTATTGCGCTTGAAATCAATAATTCGATAATGATGCTTGTGGCCGCCACCAATATGCCGCGTAGTTATGCGACCTTGATTGTTACGGCCGCCAGTTTTGCTATTTTTACTTAACAGAGGCGCATAAGGACCGCCTTTATGTAAACCTTCTGTTTTAATTCGTACTACGAACCGCGATCCAGGTGACGTTGGTTTTGATTTTACAATCGCCATGCTTGTTACCGTTTCCTATTAATTTCTATTTCAACTTATTACGCCATTGAAAAGTCTATGTCATGACCTGGCTTAAGCTTTACGTAGGCCTTTTTCCAATCAGACCTTTTTCCAAGCGTGCGGCCAAATCTTTTCTGCTTGCCCTTTACATTTAATACATGCACCGAATCAACTTCGACATTAAACATTAATTCGACAGCGCTTTTAATATGCTTTTTTGTAGCCTGCTTTTGAACTTTAAACACAAATCTTTTTTCTTTTTCGGCTGCGATTGTGCTTTTTTCTGAAATTACAGGCGCCTCAAGAATAGTGGCTAACCGGTATTTATGATCATTCATGCCAAACGCTCCTCTATCACTTTTATCGCCTCTGGTGTTGCGACCACTTTATCCGCAGCAACTAAAAGAACAGGGTTTAAGTTCTTTGCTTCAACAACCTGTACATTGGGAATATTTCTTGAGGATAGAGCCAAATTAACGTCAACTACATCAACTACCAACAGGATCCGCTTGGCATCTAAACCGTTCAATTTTTGACTTAATTCTTTTGTTTTCGGCTGACTAGGCAAAAAATCGTTACTTACCAACAACCGATCTTGTCTGAGCAGCTCTGACAAAACCGAGCGAATGCCGACGCGAAACATTTTCTTATTTAACTTCTGCTCATATGACCGGGGCCGCGCCGCAAATACAACGCCTCCTGTCCGCCATAACGGGCTTCGAGTAGTGCCAGATCGCGCACGCCCAGTACCTTTCTGCTTCCAAGGCTTGCTGCCACCGCCACTGACGTCGGAACGTGTTTTCTGAGCTTTCGTGCCAGCACGCGCGCCCGCCATATAGCGTACCACGAGTTGATGCACCAAGGTTTCGTTAAATGCTTGACCAAAAACAGCTTCTGAAACCTCAACGGCACCAGCTGAATCTTGTTTATTTAATGCTGGTATATGCAAACCCATAACTTAACCTTATTTATTCCGTATTTTCATTGCCGGCGTAATTACCACATCGCCGCCTTTAGCACCAGGCACCGCGCCTTTCACTAAAATCAAGTTTTTTTCTTTATCTATAGCCTGAATGATCAAATTCTGTACAGTCGTTTTCACCGCGCCCAAATGACCTTCCATTTTCTTGCCTTTAAAAACACGACCTGGGGTTTGGTTCATACCAATAGACCCAAGAACTCTATGCGAACGCGAGTTACCGTGAGTAGCGTCCTGCATGCTAAAGTTGTGGCGCTTTATACCGCCGGCGAAGCCTTTTCCGATACTTCTCCCTTGAACGTCAACTACTTGACCAACAGAAAAAACATCAAGCGACAACTCAGCTCCTGGCGTAAGATTGAGCCCCTCGCCTTCTTCTAATCTAAACTCCCAAAGTCCACGACCAGCGGTAACGTTCGCGGCAGCGAAATGCCCAGCCATAGCCTTATTAACTCGAGATGATTTCTTTTCGCCTGCTGTCACCTGTATAGAACGGTAACCATCGACTTCTATACTTTTAACTTGAGTAACTCTGTTTGAATCAATCTGCAGAACCGTAACTGGCACAGACGAACCATCCTCACTAAACACTCTGGTCATACCACACTTACGACCTATCAGACCTATTGACATCTGCCAATTCCTCTACTTTTTAATTCAACTTAATTTGAACATCAACGCCTGCTGCAAGATCTAATTTCATCAAGGCATCTACAGTTTTATCCGTCGGCTCAACAATATCCAGCAACCTTTTATAAGTTCTGAGCTCATATTGATCACGAGCGTCTTTATTTACGTGAGGTGAGATCAAAATCGTAAAGCGCTCTTTTTTAGTAGGCAACGGAATAGGACCCTTGATTTGAGCACCCGTTCTTCTTGCAGTTTCTACTATCTCGCCAGCCGATTGATCAATCAATTTGTGATCAAATGATTTCAAACGGATTCTGATAGTTTGCTTAGACATAGTACTCACTCAATAATTGATGAAACAACACCGGCGCCGACGGTACGGCCACCTTCGCGTATCGCAAAACGCAAGCCTTCTTCCATAGCAATCGGCGAAATTAATTTCACCGTCACCGCTATGTTATCTCCCGGCATCACCATCTCTACGCCTTCCGGTAAGTCCACCGCACCCGTCACATCCGTCGTTCTAAAATAAAACTGCGGCCGGTAGCCATTGAAAAACGGCGTATGACGACCCCCTTCATCTTTGGACAAAACATAGATTTCGGCTTTAAAATGCGCATGCGGTTTAATCGTGCCTTTGTGCGCCAATACTTGACCTCGCTCCACTTCGTCTCGCTTGGTGCCTCTCAATAAGATACCCACGTTGTCGCCCGCTTGTCCCTGATCCAGCAATTTACGGAACATTTCAACACCCGTGCAGGTGGTCGTTACCGTCGGGCGAATCCCTACGATCTCAACTTCTTGGCCGACTTTGATGATGCCACGCTCAACACGACCCGTCACCACCGTACCCCGCCCCGAGATCGAGAAGACATCCTCTATCGGCAGCAAGAAGGCTCCGTCCACCGCGCGCTCCGGCAATGGAATATAGCTGTCTAAGGCTTCAACTAAACGCACTACAGATGGCACGCCAATGTCGCTGGTATCGCCTTCCAGCGCTTTCAAGGCCGAACCAATCACGATCGGCGTGTCATCACCCGGAAATTCATACAGATCCAGCAGCTCCCGGATCTCCATTTCCACCAGCTCAATCAGCTCGGCGTCATCCACCATGTCGGCTTTGTTTAAAAACACCACGATGTACGGCACACCCACTTGACGCGACAACAGAATGTGCTCCCGTGTCTGCGGCATCGGACCATCCGCCGCCGAACAAACCAATATCGCACCATCCATTTGCGCCGCGCCAGTAATCATGTTCTTGACATAGTCCGCATGACCCGGACAATCCACGTGCGCATAGTGACGCGTCGCCGATTCGTATTCCACATGCGACGTAGCAATGGTTATGCCGCGAGCCCGCTCTTCCGGCGCGTTGTCTATCTGATCAAACGCTTTCGCCTCCCCTCCCTGCAATTCCGCCATCACTTTCGTCAAGGCCGCCGTTAAGGTCGTCTTGCCGTGATCTACGTGACCGATCGTTCCTACGTTTACGTGGGGCTTACTACGCGTAAATTTCTCTTTGGCCATGGGTGTCTACCTTTAACTTAACTTTCAAATTACCGATTTAAGATGATTTTTTAATAATAGTCTCTGCAATATGAGCAGGTGTTTCATTATATTTTTCAAACTGCATACTATAAGTTGCCCGGCCTTGTGTTGCCGAGCGCAAATCAGTCGCATAGCCGAACATTTCCGACAACGGAACTTCACAGCTAATTGCCTTACCCGAAAGCATATCCTCCATCCCCAGAATAATGCCTCGGCGCCGGTTAATATCGCCAACAACATCGCCCATATAGTCTTCAGGCGTTGTAATTTCAACCTTCATAATGGGCTCAAGTAACACCGGATTAGCCTTCCTGGCCCCTTCACGAAAGCCCATGGAGCCAGCTATTTTGAACGCCATTTCACTCGAATCAACATCGTGATACGAACCGTCAAATAATGACACTTTAACGTCCAACACCGGGTAACCAGCCAGCACTCCGCTCTTCAACTGCTCCTGAATACCTTTATCCACAGCCGGTATATATTCTCTAGGAACAACTCCGCCAACTATTTCATTCACGAACAAATAACCGGAACCAGACTCACGTGGTTCAATCCGCAACCAGACATGCCCATATTGTCCGCGCCCGCCAGACTGCCTGATAAACCTTCCTTCCTGCTCCACTGATTTTCGAATCGTTTCACGGTAGGCCACTTGAGGCGCACCTACATTTGCCTCTACATGAAACTCTCGTTTCATACGGTCAACAATAATCTCGAGATGAAGCTCACCCATACCCGAAATGATAATCTGTCCCGATTCCTCATCGGTATGTACTCGAAAAGATGGATCTTCCTGCGCCAGCTTAGCGAGCGCTATAGTCATTTTTTCTTGGTCAGCCTTTGTCCTGGGCTCTACCGCTACCGATATCACCGGATCAGGGAACTCCATGCGCTCCAGAACGACCACCTCTTTTAGGTCACACAAGGTATCCCCTGTTGTGACATCCTTCAAACCGATCGCTGCCGCTATATCACCAGCACAGACTTCTTTAACCTCTTCGCGAGTGTTCGCGTGCATTTGGACAATGCGGCCAATTCGTTCTTTTTTCTTCTTTACTGAATTGTAAACGCTATCCCCAGAACTCAAGACACCTGAATAGACCCGAAAAAATGTCAATGTACCTACAAAAGGATCGGCCGCTATTTTAAAAGCCAAAGCCGAAAACGGCTGTGAGTCGCTTGCCGGCCGACTAACTTCCGTCGCATCGTCTTCCAACAAACCTTTAATGGCTTGAATGTCAGTCGGCGCAGGCAGATACTCAACAACAGCGTCCAACATAGCCTGAACGCCTTTGTTTTTAAAGGCCGAGCCACAAAGCGCCGGAACTAACTTTCCTGAAATGGTTTGCAGCCGAATGCCCCGCTTAATTTCTTCAGCATTCAAAACACCTTCTTCAAGGTATTTTTCAGTTAAGTCTTCATCACCTTCAGCCGCCGACTCTATTAAATAATCACGCCACTTTAAGGATTGCGCCAGCATGCTATTGGGAACCTCCTTTTCAACAAAAGTCATTCCCATTGTCGCATCGTCCCAATAGATAGCCCTCATCCTAATCAGGTCAATAACCCCCTCGAAGCCATCTTCCGAACCTATCGGAAGCTGAATCGGCACAGCTTTGCCTCCTAGCCTTGCTTTTATTTGCTCAATAACACGCAAAAAATCAGCGCCCGAGCGGTCCATTTTATTCACAAAAACCAGGCGCGGCACATGATACTTATTGGCTTGGCGCCACACAGTCTCAGACTGCGGCTCAACGCCACCGACCGCACAAAAGACCGCGCACGCACCATCAAGTACACGCAACGAGCGCTCAACCTCTATGGTAAAATCAACATGACCAGGCGTATCAATAATATTAATACGATGCTCCGGAAACTGCTTCTCCATGCCACTCCAAAAGCAAGTCGTAGCAGCCGAGGTAATCGTTATACCCCGCTCCTGCTCCTGCTCCATCCAATCCATGGTAGCAGCGCCATCATGCACCTCACCTATCTTATGAGAAACCCCGGTATAATATAAAACCCGCTCTGTAGTAGTCGTCTTACCGGCATCAATATGAGCCATAATGCCGATATTACGATATCGCTCAATTGGAGTTTTCCTCACAGCAGAACAGCCTTATATCAAGCACGACTTACCAACGATAATGAGAAAACGCTTTATTCGCCTCAGCCATTCTATGCGTATCCTCACGCTTTTTGACTGCCGAGCCTCTGCTTTCGAAAGCGTCGATCAACTCGCCGGCTAATTTTGCAGGCATATTTCTTTCGTTTCTTTTGCGCGCAGCATCAATTAACCATCTCATCGCCAAAGCCAGGCGACGCGAAGGACGAACCTCAACCGGTACCTGATAAGTAGCACCTCCAACCCGACGAGACTTAACCTCAACCCGTGGCTGAACATTTTCCAATGCTTTTGATAAAACATCCAAAGGCTCGTTATGACCCTTTTTTTCGATCACATCTAAAGCACCATAGACAATACCTTCTGCAATCGATTTTTTGCCACTCTCCATGATCATGTTCATGAACTTGGTCAGCATAACGCTACCAAACCTAGGATCAGGAATTATTTCTCTTTTTGTAGCAACTCTTCTTCTAGACATTTTTTATCAGCTCTCTATTTACTTTTTGGCCGTTTCGTACCATATTTGGAGCGCCCGCACTTTCTATTATTCACGCCTGACGCATCTAGGCTACCGCGCACAACATGATACCTAACGCCCGGCAAATCCTTGACACGACCACCCCTTATTAAAACCACAGAGTGCTCCTGAAGATTATGCCCCTCACCACCAATATAACTACTAACTTCAGAGCCATTCGTCAGCCTGACCCTGGCCACTTTACGCAAAGCCGAGTTTGGTTTTTTAGGTGTTGTCGTATAAACCCGCGTACAAACCCCCCGCCGCTGAGGACACGCTTCCAATGCAGGAACGTTACTTTTTTCAACTTTTTTAGCGCGCGGCTTACGAACCAACTGGTTAATCGTGGCCATATTTTTTGGTTACTCCGATATACAAAAATAATTTCCAGACAATACTACACTGCCGCCGCACATTTTAAAGCGGTATTAATACCAGGCCTGACAATGTTTGCTCTATTTGTGAATAGAGCATGATACTTACTTATCTTTATCAGGTCAAGCCAATTTTTAAATCTGAAAAGCTTCTCCTTTATTAGAGGTTTAAAGCCTGCTTAAGCGCTTCTTCAACATCACCCGCATCGACTGATGGTGAGGTTTCTGAGTCTAGTGCTTGATGATGAATATGCCTATTTTTCCTACTTTCATGATAGGCCAGGCCTGTACCCGCCGGAATCAAACGTCCCACAATAACATTTTCCTTTAAACCTTGTAAGCCATCACTCAAGCCCCGCACAGCTGCATCAGTCAAAACGCGAGTCGTTTCTTGGAACGATGCTGCTGAAATGAATGATTCGGTAGCAAGCGATGCTTTTGTGATTCCCAACAATATTGATTCATAGCTAGCCGGAATCTTTCCTTCCGTTTCCATCCGATCGTTTTCGGCGCGCATAACAGTTCTCTCGACCTGATCGCCTTTTAGGAAACTAGTGTCACCAGAAGCCGTAATTTCAACCTTTCTCAGCATTTGTCGGATAATCGCCTCAATATGCTTATCGTTAATTTTAACCCCTTGTAACCGATAGACATCCTGAATTTCTTTAACTAAATAATTGGCAAGCTCTTCAATTCCTCTCAATCTGAGAATGTCATGAGGCGTCAACTCACCTTCCGCTATCGTTTCACCTTTCTCAACGTACTCCCCCTCGAACACAGTAATGTGTCGCCATTTTGGGATCAGTGTTTCCACTTGCTCTCCGGCCGAATCGGTAATAATGACGCGTTGTTTACCTTTGGTTTCCTTACCAAAAGAGACGGTTCCACTGGTTTCTGCAAGTATCGCAGGATCTTTGGTTTTACGCGCTTCAAACAAATCAGCCACGCGCGGAAGGCCGCCAGTGATGTCTCTTGTTTTACTCGATTCCTGAGGTATTCTTGCCAAGACGTCGCCAACCTTAACTTCTCCGCCGTCTTTGATGCCTGCAATCGCTCCCGCCGGCAAGAAATATTGGGCGGGAATTTCTGTTCCCGGTAAATAGATAGTATCACCATTGGCGCTGACCAATTTAACCATCGGCCGCAGTTCTTTACCAGCACCACCCCGTTGTTTAGGATCGATAACCACCAAAGAACTCAAACCGGTTACTTCATCCGATTGTTTCTGTACTGTCACCCCATCAACAAAATGAATCAACTCGACAATACCATCCACTTCAGTAATAACAGGGTGCGTATGTGGATCCCAGGTAACAATAATATCGCCAACCGAAACCTTGCCGCCTTCCTGCACCGAGAGAACGGCGCCGTATGGAATTTTGTATCGCTCTCTTTCTCGTCCGTAATCGTCAACCACACCCACTTCGCCCGACCTTGAAACAGCAACTAAATTTCCTTCTCTGTTGGTAACTGATTTCAAGTTATTAAGCCTTACAGTACCGCTAGATTTAACTTGCACATTGCTGATAGCCGCCGATCTTGATGCAGCGCCTCCGATATGGAAAGTACGCATGGTTAACTGAGTGCCAGGCTCACCGATAGACTGCGCTGCAATTACGCCAATGGCTTCACCAATATTGACCAAATGGCCACGACCCAAATCTCTGCCATAACACGAAGCACAAACACCGTGCCTGTTTTCGCAGGTAATAATTGAACGCACTTTTACTTGATCGATACTTTGTTCTTCCAATACAGAAACCCAATGCTCATCAAGCAAAGTGCCTCGAGGAACTACCACATGCTCTCCAGCGGTATCCAAGATGTCGATCGCCGCGACGCGCCCTAAAACGCGTTCCGATAGCGGTTCAACCACATCGCCACCTTCAATAATCGGCATCATGATCAAGCCATCGGAAGTGCCGCAGTCGGCTTCTGTCACCACCAAATCTTGCGCGACGTCAACCAACCTACGCGTTAAATAACCTGAATTCGCTGTTTTCAACGCAGTATCAGCTAAACCTTTACGAGCACCGTGAGTTGAAATGAAATACTGCAATACGTCCAAACCTTCACGGAAGTTTGCAGTAATCGGCGTTTCAATAATAGAGCCGTCGGGCTTAGCCATTAATCCCCGCATACCGGCAAGCTGTCGAATCTGAGCAGCAGATCCTCGAGCGCCGGATTCGGCCATCATAAAAATGGAATTAAACGATTTTTGTTTAACGGTATTGCCTTCGCTATCAACAACCGACTCTTCGCCAAGTCCATCCATCATGACCTTGGCAACTTGATCATTCGCATGCGACCAAATATCGACAACTTTGTTATAACGCTCTCCATCGGTAACCAAACCCGATGAATACTGCGTCTGTATCTCGCTGACTTCCGCTTCGGCAGCCGTGATTATGTCGATTTTTTTCTGAGGAATCGCCATATCCTCGATACCGAAAGAAACACCCGAAATAGTGGCGTATCTAAAACCAAGATACATCAACTGATCTGCAAGCACTACAGTATCCTTATTACCCAAAAAGCGATAGCTGTAGTTGATGAGCCGCGAAATGTTCTTTTTGGTCATGTCGCAATTGACTAATTCAAATGGCATTTTATCCGGAACAATTTCCCAAATTAACGCCCGACCTACCGTAGTTTTAACACGAGACGTTTTTTCTTCAACAGCTCCGTCATCGTCAAGCACTTTTTCAGTAACTCGCAATACAATCTTTGATTGCAGTTCAACCGTTTTTGCCATCAAGGCTTTGTGCACTTCACCAACACTGCCAAAAATACTGCCTTCGCCATTGCCATTTATTTTTTCGCGGCTAATGTAATAGAGACCTAAAACCACGTCCTGTGAAGGATTAATAACTGGTTCACCATTGGCCGGCGACAAAATATTATTAGTCGCCATCATCAAGGTTCTCGCTTCCAACTGCGCCTCGATGGATAAAGGAATATGCACAGCCATCTGGTCGCCATCGAAATCCGCATTGAACGCGCTACAAACCAATGGATGCAATTGTATAGCCTTACCTTCAATCAGTATCGGCTCGAATGCCTGAATGCCTAATCTATGTAGCGTCGGCGCACGATTCAACAATATAGGATGCTCTCGGATCACTTCTTCAAGAATATCCCAGACTTCGGCACCCTCTCGTTCAACCATTTTTTTCGCCGCTTTGATCGTTGTCGCCAAACCGCGAAATTGTAGCTTACTGAAAATAAAGGGCTTAAATAATTCAAGCGCCATTTTTTTAGGCAATCCGCACTGATGCAAACGCAGAGTCGGGCCAACCACGATGACTGAACGGCCAGAATAATCAACACGTTTGCCCAACAGATTTTGTCTGAACCTGCCTTGTTTGCCCTTGATCATGTCAGCCAGCGATTTTAGAGGCCTGCGATTGGTTCCGGTAATGGCGCGTCCACGTCGTCCGTTGTCAAGCAAGGCATCAACCGATTCTTGCAACATCCGTTTTTCGTTGCGAACAATAATATCCGGAGCATTCAGATCCAATAATCGATTTAACCGGTTATTTCGGTTAATAACCCGGCGATACAAATCATTCAGATCGGAAGTTGCAAATCGACCGCCATCTAAAGGTACAAGCGGCCTTAACTCTGGAGGCAATACCGGCAGAACCTTTAAGATCATCCATTCGGGACGGTTTTTGGAACTCAATAAAGCGTCCATCACCTTGAGACGCTTAGAGTATTTCTTGATTTTCGTTTCCGAGTTCGTCGTATTAATTTCTTCGCGTAAAGTTTTGACCTGCTCTTTCAAGTCGATATCTTTCAACAAATCATAAATAGCCTCAGCACCCATTTTCGCAACAAAGTCGTCGCCGTACATTTCAACCGCATCGAGATATTCGTCATCGGTCAACAATTGGCCTTTATCCAGTGGCGTCATACCCGGATCTAACACGACAAAAGACTCAAAATACAGGACCCGCTCTATCTCGCGTAGCGTCATATCAAGCAACAAAGCGATTCTGGACGGCAATGACTTCAAAAACCAGATATGCGCCACCGGACTGGCCAAATCAATATGGCCCATGCGCTCACGGCGAACTTTCGATAAAGTCACTTCAACGCCACATTTTTCACAAATAACGCCGCGATGTTTAAGCCTTTTGTACTTGCCGCACAAGCATTCGTAGTCACTCACCGGACCGAAAATCTTGGCGCAAAACAAACCATCGCGCTCGGGTTTAAACGTGCGATAGTTAATAGTCTCGGGCTTTTTTACTTCGCCGTACGACCAAGAGCGAATCATGTCTGGAGAGGCCAGACCTATACTAATCCCATCGAAATCATCAGTCCGACCTTGACGCTTTAAGAAATTCATTAAATCTTTCAAGACTTTATCCTCTTTAAATGCATTCTGGCTGAGCCCAGAACCGGCTATCTGTCAGTTTGATCAAAAAGCGATTATTTCAGTCCCGCTCTAATTCAATATTGACAGCCAATGAACGGATTTCTTTGATTAAAACATTAAATGATTCCGGCATGCCGGCTTCCATCTTATGATCGCCATCGACAATATTCTTGTACATTCGCGTCCGTCCAGTCACATCATCCGATTTGACCGTTAACATTTCTTGCAAGGTATAAGCGGCACCATAAGCTTCAAGCGCCCATACCTCCATTTCGCCAAAGCGCTGACCACCAAACTGCGCTTTTCCACCCAAAGGTTGCTGGGTTACTAAACTATAAGGACCTGTCGAGCGAGCATGCATCTTATCGTCAACCAGATGATTCAATTTCAACATGTACATATAACCCACCGTCACTTCTCGTTCGAAAGGCTCTCCGGTTAAACCATCATACAGGGTAATTTGACCATGCTCAGGCAAATCAGCCAGCCTTAGCATGGTACGAATTTCTTCTTCGGTTGCACCGTCAAAAACCGGAGTCGCCATAGGCACCCCATCGACCAAATTGATGGCCATTTCGAGAATCTCTTTGTCCGAAAAAGCATCAAGATTTTCCTTTCGTCCGCTGCTGTTATAGATTTTGTCCAAAAAGCCCCTGATTTCGTTAACTTTTGCCTTTGCTTCCAGCATTCTGCCTATTTTGATGCCCAAGCCTTTTGCCGCCCAGCCCAAATGAGTTTCCAAAACCTGCCCCACGTTCATCCGAGAAGGCACACCCAAAGGATTCAAAACAATGTCGACCGGATTGCCATCGGCGGTATAAGGCATATCCTCCACCGGCCTGATCATTGAAATAACGCCTTTGTTACCATGCCGGCCGGCCATTTTGTCACCAGGCTGAATACGCCGCTTCACGGCCAAATACACCTTAACCATTTTCAGCACGCCGGGCGCTAAATCATCGCCCATAGTGATTTTTTTACGTTTGACTTCAAATTTTTCATCAAAGTCTTTACGTTGTTGCTCAATTTGCGCAGCTACCGCTTCCAGTTGCAGATTAATATCTTCATCCTTCATCCGAATCTTCAGCCAATCCGAATGTTTAAGGCCCTCCAAATAACTTTGTGCGATCTCCACACCCGCCTTTAACTGACCTGGGCCTGACTGAACGACTTTGCCAATCAGCAGCTTAGCAACCCGAGCAAAGATGTCGCCTTCGAGTATCTTAAGCTGGTCATCCAAATCTTTCCGGTAACGCTTGATCTCTTGTTGTTCAATATCAAGCGCGCGCTTATCCTTCTTAACACCATCGCGTGTAAACACCTGCACGTCGATAACGGTTCCCTCAATGCTGCTTGGCACGCGTAATGAGGTATCTTTTACATCGGCGGCTTTCTCACCGAAAATCGCGCGTAATAATTTTTCTTCAGGCGTAAGCTGCGTTTCGCCTTTGGGTGTGACTTTTCCCACCAAAATATCGCCACCCTTCACTTCAGCGCCGACATAGACAATCCCAGACTCATCCAATTTCGACAAAGCCTCTTCGCTGACATTGGGAATATCAGCCGTAATCTCTTCCGGACTATGCTTGGTGTCTCGCGCCACGCAAGTCTTTTCTTCAATATGAATGGTGGTAAAACGGTCTTCTTTCACCACCCGTTCAGAAACCAAAATCGAATCTTCAAAGTTATAGCCATTCCAAGGCATGAAGGCGACTAGCATATTTTGCCCTAGCGCCAACTCACCCATATCTGTCGAAGGGCCATCGGCGAGAATATCACCGGCATTGACAATATCGCCCGGTTTAACCAAAGGCTTTTGGTTTATGCAAGTATTCTGATTAGAACGGGTATACTTGGTTAAGTTGTAAATATCGACGCCCGGCGTCCCTGTTTCGGTTTCAGTATCATTGACGCGCACCACAATTCTGGCTGCGTCGACCGCTTCAATACTACCGCCACGCGCTGCCACCACAGTCACACCGGAATCTTTGGCAACTGTTCTCTCCATTCCGGTACCCACCAAAGGCTTTTCAGCCCGCAATGTCGGAACGGCCTGACGCTGCATATTTGAGCCCATCAATGCGCGGTTTGCATCGTCATGTTCCAAGAACGGAATTATCGAGGCCGCAACCGAAACAATCTGTTTCGATGAAACATCCATATACTGTACAGTATCAGACATCGCTAAAGTAAACTCGTCCTTATACCGGCATGACACCAAGCCTTCCACTAATTTGCCATTAGCGTCCACAGCCACGCTGGCTTGAGCGATCACGAATTCGCCTTCTTCGATAGCTGAAAGATAATCCACCTGGTCAGTTACCTTACCATTTACCACCTTTCTGTAAGGTGTTTCCAAAAATCCGTAGTCGTTTGTTCTGGCATAAACCGACAGAGAATTGATTAAGCCGATATTGGGCCCTTCTGGAGTTTCAATCGGGCAAACACGGCCATAATGCGTCGTATGAACATCACGAACTTCAAACCCAGCGCGCTCCCGGGCCAAACCGCCAGGACCTAACGCCGAAACTCGGCGCTTATGAGTAACCTGTGATAGCGGATTGTTTTGATCCATAAACTGAGACAACTGACTTGAACCAAAAAACTCCTTGACCGCGGCAGAGACCGGCTTGGCGTTGATAATTTCCTGCGGCATTAACCCTTCTGAGTCAGCCAAAGTCAGGCGTTCTTTAACTGCTCTTTCAACGCGCACCAAACCCACGCGGAATTGATTTTCGATCATCTCGCCCACTGAACGTACCCGGCGATTTCCGAGATGATCGATATCATCGACATTACCGTTACCATTACGAATGTTGATCAGTTCTTTAAGAACATCGATGATATCTTCTTTTGTTAGAGTGCCCGGGCCGGTTGTTTCTTCTCTTCCCAAACGGCGGTTAAACTTCATCCGACCGACAGTGGACAAATCATAGCGATCTTCGGTAAAAAACAAATTCTGAAACAAGTTTTCAGCTGATTCTTTCGTTGGCGGCTCTCCGGGCCGCATCATACGGTAAATCTCGACTAATGCCTCTAAGGTATTAGTCGTAACATCCAATTTCATCGCGTTAGAGATGTATGGACCTTTATCAAGATCGTTTACAAATAAAGTATTGATTTCGGTAATGCCGCTCTCAATACAACGATCAATCAAGTTAGACGTGATTTCATCATTGACATTAGCGACTAACTCACCCGTGGACTGATCGATTAAGTTATGACCTAAAGTCTTGCCTATTAAGTACTCCCGCGGCGCATCAACCTCAGTCAAACCGACTTTATTCATTTCACGAATATGCTTGGCGGTAATTCTGCGCCCTTCCTCAACGATTACCTTATCATTGTGTTTAATGTCAAACGCGGCGATTTCGCCACGCATTCTTTCAGGTATGAGATGGAAAGAAATCGTTTCCGCGTTTACAGTAAATTTATTTGTCTCGAAGAAAATTTTAATCATTTCTTCGTTATCGTAGCCTAATGCTCTTAACAATATCGTTGCGGGTATTTTTCGGCGACGGTCAATTCGAACATAAACACAGTCTTTATGATCAAATTCGAAATCTAGCCACGATCCTCTATAGGGGATAACCCGGGCATTAAATAAAAGCTTTCCGGATGAATGGGTCTTCCCTTTATCATGATCGAAAAAAACGCCTGGCGAGCGATGCAATTGCGAAACAATTACACGCTCTGTGCCATTGATTACGAAAGTCCCATTTTCTGTCATCAGTGGCAATTCGCCCATATAGACTTCTTGCTCTCTGATGTCCTTAACAACTTTAGCAGTCACTGGTGACTCTTTATCATAGATAACAAGACGCACCAACACCCTCAAAGGCGCCGCATAGGTGGCGCCTCTTTGTTGACACTCTCTTACATCAAAAACGGGTTCGCCCAACTTATATCTTACATATTCCAAAACTGCATAGCCCGAATGACTCTCGATTGGAAAAACACTAGAAAACGCCGCATGTAAACCGATGTTCAAGCGCTTTTCAGGCCTGGCCCCGGATTGTAAAAAGCTGGCGTAGGAATTGATCTGTGTTGCTAGAAGATAAGGAACATCAAGTACCTCGGTACTTTTTCCAAAATTATTTCGAATACGCTTTTTTTCTGTAAAAGAGTAGAACATATCGCTTCCGAACCTTTCTGTCATGGATGGTTTATACTGCCAGCATTTTTAGCAAACAGTAAAAGGCCGGTGACAAAACTGCCACCAGCCAATCTAAATATTAGAAGCCCAATGAAAATTGGACCTCAGGCGAATCGAATAATTATTTGACTTCGACTGTTGCGCCAGCTTCCAAAAGTTGCTTTTTAATGTCTTCGGCTTCGGTTTTTGAAACACCTTCTTTCAATGTCGTAGGCACACCTTCAACAGCGTCTTTAGCTTCTTTCAGCCCGAGGCCAGTAATCGTGCGAACAGCTTTGATAACAGCTACTTTGTTATCGCCAAAGCTTGTCATTACAACATCAAATTCGGTTTGTTCTTCAACTTCAGCCGCAGCCGCCGCAACCGGCGCCGCAACTGCAACCGCAGCCGCAGAAACGCCAAATTTATTTTCCATGGCTGAAATTAAATCAACGATTTCCATTACGGTCATGTTCGAGACTGCTTCCAAGATGTCTTCTTGTGAAATTGCCATTTGTTTTCCTCTAAAAATTGGGTTCTATATCAGTTTAAATAGCTCAAGCCGCTTGTTTTTCGTCTCTGACAGCAGCCAAAGTTCTTGCTAGCTTTTCAACCGGAGCTTTCATTACCGACATCAACATTGCAATACCTTGATCGCGCGTCGGCAGACTCGCTAACCGCGCCAATTCCGAACTTCCATAAGACTGGCCGCCAATTGCGACGACCTTAGCAACCAGCTTGTCATGGGTTTTGGAAAAATCGCTAATTAAGCGCGCCGCAGAACCGGGATCCTCCATCGAGAACGCAAGAATTAATGGCCCTGACAAGCCCTCTTGCATGCATTCAAATTCAGTCCCGGCGACCGCCCTTTTGGCCAAAGTATTTTTCACCACTCGCAGATAAACGCCAGTTTCTCTAGCAGTTTTCCGTAGCTGAGTTAACTCGGTTACGGTCAAACCACGATATTCTGCAGCAACAGCAGAATAAGCTTTTGCGGCGTATTCAGCGACTTCTTTTACGACAGCTTTTTTGCCATCTAAATTTAGTGCCACAGCTTTACCTCCGGTAATTCTCAAAATTACTCCAGAATTAATAAAATGCATTCGGTAAAGAATGCCTCTTACGGTCCCTTTCCCCAGCTTGTAGGTCCAGCTTCCGCCTACGCAGGAAATTAAGTTTTACAACACCTGCGGTCTTTGACGGCTGCCGCACTTACCCGGCAACCCAAAGTCTTTACTATTCCTACATAAACCCTAACTAGCGAGACCGCTCTGATCCAACCACAATCCAGGCCCCATCGTAGACGATAAGGTGATTCGCTTAATATAAACACCCTTTGACGCTGTTGGCTTCGCCTTTCTTAAATCCGCCAGCAAAGCCTCAAGATTTCCTTGGATTGCTGACGCGTCAAAAGTAACCTTACCCAAGGTACAATGAATAATGCCAGCCTTATCAGTTCGATAGCGAACTTGACCAGATTTAGCATTTTTTACTGCCGTAGCGACATCGGGCGTGACAGTCCCTACTTTTGGATTAGGCATTAAGCCGCGAGGACCCAAAATTTGACCCAATTGGCCCACCACACGCATAGCATCAGGAGAGGCGATAACCACATCAAAGTTCATTTCGCCTTTTTTAACCAAATCACCCAAGTCATCCATACCTACAATATCTGCGCCCGCCGCCTTGGCAGCATCTGCGTTTGGCCCTTGCGCAAATACAGCCACTCTAACCGTTTTACCTGTGCCATTAGGCAATACAGTTGCGCCACGAACATTTTGGTCTGACTTACGCGGATCCACGCCCAAATTGACGCTGACATCAACAGATTCGACAAATTTTGTCGAAGCCAGCTCTTTCAAAACCTGAACCGCTTCAGGAACAGAATATTGTTTAGTTCTGTCAACTTTAGATCGCGCATTTTTTGCTTTTTTTGATAGCTTGGCCATTTATAAGCCCTCCACATTCAAGCCCATACTGCGAGCACTGCCTGCAATTGTCTTAACAGCCGCTTCTATATTTGCAGCATTCAAGTCTTCCATTTTAGCTTTCGCTATATCTTCCAACTGAGTGCGCGTAACAGTCCCGACCTTCTTGGTGTTGGGATTACTGCTGCCGCTTTTAATCCCCGCTGCTTTCTTAAGCAAAATGGACGCCGGCGGTGTTTTGGTAATGAAAGTGAAGCTGCGATCACTATAAACCGTGATTACAACAGGCAAAGGCAAGCCTTTTTCAACATCCTGAGTTTTTGCATTAAACGCCTTACAAAACTCCATGATATTCACGCCGCGCTGACCTAGCGCCGGACCCACAGGCGGACTTGGGTTTGCCTCACCTGCCTTAACTTGCAGCTTAATATATGCTGTTATTTTTTTTGCCATTATTTACTCCAAAAGACGGGTTCAAACGCATTGATGCTCCCCTGTATACCAAAACCATGCCCCAAACCAGAAAGACACAGATAAAACTTATTGTGAGTCGTTCGCCACTATACCTATCTTAATTTATTCAGATCTGAATTAGATTTTTGAAAAGACCGACACGCAGAAGAAAAACTATCGGAAGGTAGCGAAATAAAAACCAGGGCATTTTTCATTAACACCCCTTTATTTGCTCGAAAACAAGCCACTTACAACTAATTTTTTTCTACCTGTCCAAATCCCAACTCAACAGTTGTTGAACGACCGAATATGAGAACGGATATTTTGAGTTTATTTTTCTCATAATTGACTTCTTCGACCACGCCATTAAAATCCTTAAACGGCCCATCGATAACTCTAACCGTTTGACCGACTTCAAATAATATTTTAGGGCGCGGCTTATTAACCCCTTCTTCAACCCTATTGAGGATGGCCATAGCCTCTTTATCCGATATTGGCGCCGGTCTATCCGAAGTACCACCGATAAAGCCAAGCACGCGCGGTATATCTCTCACCAAATGCCATGTTTCGTCAGTTAACTCCATTTGCACTAAAACATATCCAGGAAAAAACTTTCTTTCGCTTTTGCGCTGCTGACCCATGCGCATTTCCACAATCTCTTCAGTAGGAACTAATATTTTGCCAAAATATTGCTCCAAACCCTCTCTTTTAATCCTTTCATCCAGAGCTTGTTTAACTTTATTCTCAAAATTAGAATAAGCATGAACAACATACCAGCGCAAAGCCATTACCCTAACCGCCTTGACCCGTGATCAGTCGTACGCCCCAAAAAAGAAACATATCCAACAACCACAAAATAAGCCCGACCACGAAAACCATTGCAAATACCAGCAAAGTGGTTCGCGTTGTTTCATCGCGACTAGGCCAAACGACTTTTCTAACTTCTAACTTAGACTCAAGAATAAACGCCCATACACTTTGGCCTATAGCGGTGGTCAACATAACACCCACAACCACCAAAATAACAGCCACCAGACCAAGCACCCGATATAAAAGCCTAACTTCCGAAAAATAATAGAACGCGGCCAAACCCGCAATCACAAAAAAAACGGATAATACCTGCTTAACAATATCAAATGCCACTGCTGGCGCTTCTGCTTGAGTATTCATGCAATATTAATAATTAGAGCTTATTTAAGTTATCTGAATGGCAGGCCAGGAGGGTCTCGAACCCCCAACCCGCGGTTTTGGAGACCGCTATTCTACCAATTGAACTACTGACCTATATTCAGAAACCGTACAAACGAAAAATAATCTTAAATTCTAAAATAAAACCAAGAACTATTCAATAATTGATGAAACAACACCGGCGCCGACGGTACGGCCACCTTCGCGTATCGCAAAACGCAAGCCTTCTTCCATAGCAATCGGCGAAATTAATTTCACCGTCACCGCTATGTTATCTCCCGGCATCACCATCTCTACGCCTTCCGGTAAGTCCACCGCACCCGTCACATCCGTCGTTCTAAAATAAAACTGCGGCCGGTAGCCATTGAAAAACGGCGTATGACGACCCCCTTCATCTTTGGACAAAACATAGATTTCGGCTTTAAAATGCGCATGCGGTTTAATCGTGCCTTTGTGCGCCAATACTTGACCTCGCTCCACTTCGTCTCGCTTGGTGCCTCTCAATAAGATACCCACGTTGTCGCCCGCTTGTCCCTGATCCAGCAATTTACGGAACATTTCAACACCCGTGCAGGTGGTCGTTACCGTCGGGCGAATCCCTACGATCTCAACTTCTTGGCCGACTTTGATGATGCCACGCTCAACACGACCCGTCACCACCGTACCCCGCCCCGAGATCGAGAAGACATCCTCTATCGGCAGCAAGAAGGCTCCGTCCACCGCGCGCTCCGGCAATGGAATATAGCTGTCTAAGGCTTCAACTAAACGCACTACAGATGGCACGCCAATGTCGCTGGTATCGCCTTCCAGCGCTTTCAAGGCCGAACCAATCACGATCGGCGTGTCATCACCCGGAAATTCATACAGATCCAGCAGCTCCCGGATCTCCATTTCCACCAGCTCAATCAGCTCGGCGTCATCCACCATGTCGGCTTTGTTTAAAAACACCACGATGTACGGCACACCCACTTGACGCGACAACAGAATGTGCTCCCGTGTCTGCGGCATCGGACCATCCGCCGCCGAACAAACCAATATCGCACCATCCATTTGCGCCGCGCCAGTAATCATGTTCTTGACATAGTCCGCATGACCCGGACAATCCACGTGCGCATAGTGACGCGTCGCCGATTCGTATTCCACATGCGACGTAGCAATGGTTATGCCGCGAGCCCGCTCTTCCGGCGCGTTGTCTATCTGATCAAACGCTTTCGCCTCCCCTCCCTGCAATTCCGCCATCACTTTCGTCAAGGCCGCCGTTAAGGTCGTCTTGCCGTGATCTACGTGACCGATCGTTCCTACGTTTACGTGGGGCTTACTACGCGTAAATTTCTCTTTGGCCATGGGTGTCTACCTTTAACTTAACTTTCACAACTGGAGCCCATAACCGGATTTGAACCGGTGACCTCTTCCTTACCAAGGAAGTGCTCTACCTCCTGAGCTATATGGGCCGAATCAAACAAATGGAGCGGGTGATGGGAATCGAACCCACGTGATCAGCTTGGAAGGCTGGAGTTCTACCATTGAACTACACCCGCATATTAGTTAATTCGGATGGTGGAGGGGGGAGGATTCGAACCTCCGAAGGCAGAGCCGGCAGATTTACAGTCTGATCCCTTTGGCCGCTCGGGAACCCCTCCTATATATCTGATATAGCCCGCTATTATCTTTTAACAAGACATAGCTGTCAACTATAAAATAGAAATTTTACCGCCAACTTTATCCATGCAATCTATTCATTGCAGTTTCCATATCGCCGGCAACAATTTGCTCAATCGAATTTTTAATGCGCTCGAATCCGTCTTTAATCAACAGCCATTCGTCTTTTGAAGCCGGCGCTAGAACAAAATTCGCTGCCGCACCCCCATTCACAGGCCTGCCAATACCAATCCTGAGCCGATAAAATTCAGCCGAGCCTAAGTGAGCAATGATATCTTTTAGGCCATTATGACCAGCATGCCCCCCATTTTTTTTCAACTTGACCATACCCGGCGCGAAGTCAAGCTCATCATGCACAACTAAAATCTGACCTGGCTCAAATTTGTAATATCGAGCAGCCAAACCCACCGAATAGCCACTTCGATTCATAAAGGTATCCGGCTTCAACAATAAAATCTTTTGCGATGCCAAGCTACACTCAGTGACAAAGCCATTGAAACGCAACTCTTTAATCCACCTTGCACCTAATTCAGACGCCAATTCATCCAAAAATAAAAACCCGGCGTTATGCCGGGTTTTCTCATACTGCTGACCTGGATTTCCCAATCCAACAATCAACTTAATCATTGGCAGCCGACAAGTTAGGCGGAACCAAACCCGTCGCCCTCTTTAGAGACCTTTGAACCCATCATTGAAACAACAGGCAGATCGTGCTCAGGCCCCTGAGCTAAGGCTACGATTTCAACACCAGCAGGCAATACGATATCGGAAAGATGAATAGATTCGCCAATATCCAATTTAGCCAGATCAACTTCGATATATTCCGGCAAACGCGAAGGCAAGCAAGAAACCTCCACATCGACCATCGAATGCGCCGAGATGCCCCCTTTTTTTCCGCCAATGGAGGTATTTTCATTAACAAAATGCAAAGGAACATGAACCCTGACCACTTCGGACATTAAAACCCGAAGAAAATCTAAATGCATAATCTGAAATTTAGCCGGATTACGCTGAACACCTTTCAAAATCGCCTTTTCAGTCTGTCCGTCCACAGTAATATCCAGCACATGAGAATAAACCGCTTCATGTTCAAGATGCTTAATCACGTCATTATGATTCAACACCAACATTTGAGGCTCTTTATGTCCGCCGTAAATCACCGCTGGCACGTCGCCTTGACGACGTACTCTTCTGGCCACACCCTTACCTGATTGCCCACGACTTTTGGCAACAAACTCAAATACGTTAGACATATCCTTTTTAAACTCCAAACTCACCAAATTCAATCAAACCCAAATCTCATCAATCCACATACAGAGAACTCACCGACTCCCCTGCAGCAATTCGCCTAATGGTCTCCGCCAGCATCTCAGCGACGCTTAACTGCCTAATCTTTCCTGACTCTACAGCCTCCTGCTTGAGTGGAATGGTATCTGTAACCACCAATTCATCCAACTCAGAGCTATTCAGATTACTGATTGCCGCCCCCGATAAAACAGCATGCGTACAATAAGCAACAACCTTAACAGCACCATGCTTTTTCAACGCATGAGCCGCATGACATAGCGTGCCGGCAGTATCGACCAAATCGTCAATTAGCACGCATGTCCGCTCGCCTACATCGCCAATGATATGCATGATTTCCGAAACATTGGCCTTCGGCCTGCGCTTATCAATAATAGCCAAATCAGCGTCATCAAGACGCTTTGCCAAAGCTCTCGCCCTGACTACCCCACCAACATCCGGAGAAACAACAATCAAATTTTTATATTGCTGCCGCCACACATCGCCAAGAAGCAGAGGCGAAGCATAAACATTATCAACCGGCACATCAAAAAAACCCTGTATTTGATCGGCATGCAAATCAACCGTTAATATCCGATGCGCGCCAGCCTGCTCAAGCATACTAGCCACTAATTTCGCCGTGATAGGCACGCGCGCCGAACGCGACCGCCTGTCTTGCCGGGCATAGCCATAATAGGGCATGACCGCTGTAATGCGTGACGCTGACGCTCTTTTCAAAGCATCAATCATCACTAATAGCTCCATTAAATTTTCATTCGTTGGAGAGCAAGTCGGCTGTATAACGAAGACGTCCCGCCCCCTTACATTTTCCTCAATTTCTACAGCCACCTCACCGTCACTAAATCTGCCGACGGTAGCCATGCCCAGACGCATATTCAGCTTTTTAACAACACCCTCAGACAAAGCCAAGTTGGCATTTCCTGAAAACACCATCATCGAGGCATCAGTCATTCAAGCACTCTCAAAAATACAATCTATTAGGCAATATGGCTGGGTCGCAAGGATTCGAACCTTGGTATGCGGGGATCAAAACCCCGTGCCTTACCGCTTGGCGACGACCCAAAATCAAGACATATAACTACTAATCTTTAAGCATGGACATTAACGGCGACTCATTGACCGTTTTTGTCAAATAGACCTGCCAGCAACCTCTAAGCTGATTATAGGCATTTAGCGCTAATTCTTGACTATCAAACAAGGCAAAAACGCACGCCCCTGTGCCCGTTAATCTCGCTTCCGAAAACTTAGCCAAGTCATTCAAAGCTTCTTTTACAAGCTGATAACGCCGACAAACAGCCTCAAGACAATCGTTCCGGCAGTCACCCGCGATAAATTCGCGCATTGTGATTGATTTACTGTTCCGTGTCAAATCTTTAGCTGAAAATATTTCTTTAGTATTAACATGGCAATCGGGCTTAATTACAACTGCCCAACGTTCATCGACACTTATTTGCTCCAAACGCTCGCCAACGCCTTCCGCCCATGAAGCATGGCCAAAAACAAATACCGGCACATCTGCGCCTAATTGCAACCCAAGCTCCAGCAACCTTGGCGTAGACAGATTCAAATCCCATAATTTGTTCAAAGCCATCAAAGTAGTTGCAGCATCTGAGCTACCTCCACCCAATCCCCCTCCCATAGGCAAGTTTTTTTCAATCTCAATACAAACACCCTGCGTGCAACCTGTTTCGCGTTTAAGTAGGTTGGCCGCTCTAACTGTCAATTCCTCAGTATCCACAACGCCAACAATCGGCTTCAGTAAATGAACGCCGCCTTCCCTGGGATGAAAGGTAATCCAGTCGGATAAATCGACAAACTGAAATACAGTCTGCAATAAATGATAGCCATCTTCCCGTTGCCCTATGATGCGTAGCATTAAATTCAATTTTGCCGGCGCCGGCCATCGAGTTGCCCAAGAAACCATTTTATTTTGCCTTTGTGTCACTAATGATCCACTGATCAATAACCAGTTTCAATTTGACATCCGAATTGGAAGCTACAATTTTACGCGGCAACGACTGACCTGAAACTATCTGCATCTGTTTATAGGAAATCAGCCAGCCGGCCTGGGAAAACCCATCGATCGTTTCCATGTAAGCGTGCGTTGACTCGGGCAGTCCAAAAGCCCAATATCGCAAGGAAACAAGGGGAACATAGACGCCCAATTGCTGATTAACAAATTCCTCAGGCTCTTCGGAGCTTTCTAATTTTCCATCGCCATGATCTATGCTCACAAACGCGCCCGTCAAGCGAATAACAGCTGCACGCTGTCCTAATGGCCCTGAAAGCTTTATTTCCTCCAAACCAGGCACATGTTGCCATTGAACACTTGCCGACCAGGATTCATTTTGCCCACTGATTGCCAACCGGCCTTCAAAAAACCAGCGATCAGGCTGAACAAGCTGATTTCTGGATTGCCGTGAATAAGTTATATCAGGCCCGGGAACAGTCGAACAGGCCGTCAGCAAGCCAATCAATAGCCCGATTAACAGCCCCTTTGCTTTTAGCTGCGAAAGCATTAGTCGGCTCTATCCAAAAATCGACGTTGAAAATCCAGCAAGTATTCATCGTCTGGCGATTCCTTAAAGGCTTTGGAAAACAACTTTTTGGCTTCATCTTTTTTTCCCAAAACCCACAACACTTCCGCTAAATGAGCCGCAATTTCATTTTCTGGTTGCTTGGCATAGGCCTTTTCAAGATATTCCAAAGCCTTAGCAGTTTGGCCTAATTTAAATTGCAACCAGCCATAACTATCTAAAATAACCGCCTCATTGGGCTGAAGATTAAGCGCATGCTGCAAATATTTTTCGGCTTCAGCATAACGACTAGGCATTTCCAGTAAGGTGTAGCCCAAAGCATTCAAAGCTTCGGCATTATCAGGATTTTTGGCCAATATTTTTTTCAAGTCGGCTTCCAAAACATCCAGTTTGCCGATACGCTCGGCAGTAAGCGCACGGGTATACAGCAATTCTTTCTGTTCCGGCATGACAATCAACGCGTCTGACAAGAAATTAAACGCTTTCTGATACTCTTTTTGCTGACTAAACACTTCAGCCTTCAGCAAAATAAGCCGGAGCTTCTGCTTCGGAAAGACATCCTGAATCTGGTCAAGACGCGACTCAGCCTCACTATATTGCTTGTTTTTTACCAGCAGCGAAATTCCAGCAATAGCCGCCTCAAAGTCAAATGGTTCGCTTTGCACCTTGTCGTACCAAGACAGCGCCTTCTCATAATGACCTTTCTTTTCTTCGATCTTTCCTAGGTAAAAACTGGAACGATCCGCCCATTTTGATTGCTCCAGCAATTTCCTAAAACAGTCTTCAGCTTTTCCATCCTTCTCCAATTGAAGATAAACCAAACCGAGCGCAAACTGGCTTTCATCATCAGACGGATCACCAGCGATAAGACTTTGATACACTACGCTGGCTTCTTCATAATCCTCCGCCTTGATTAGAATTTGAGCCAGCATTTTTTTTATTTTGCTATTTTCAGGATACTTAATAGAAGCCGATTTCAATACTGCTTTAGCGGCTGGCAAATCGCCCGACACTGCGGCTATTTGAGCCTTGAAGATCAACGCCTTATCCCAGTCAGGATGGGCCTTTAACGCTTTCTCAACACTTGCTTCGGCTAAGGCCTGGTCTTTCATCTGCAACGCCAAAATCGACTGTATATAATAAACCACAGCCTTATCAGGATTTTTTACTGCAAGCACATTTAGCGCTTCACTTACTACAGCCACTTTGTTTTCTTTTTGCAACGCCGTAGCAATCTCTATAATCGAGGTCTCAAAACCCGCAGGGTCAATTTTTAGCAAGGCGGTCAAATGTTCAACAGCCTGATCTTTTTTTCCCGCTCTTAGCGCCGAAATAGCGGCGATTTTTCGCGCCGTTATATTACCCGCGTCTTGCCTTAACCATAGTGAAACTGCTTCATCGGTCTTATTGCCATCCTTCATATACATCGCAATCATCGCTGCCCTTTCAGCAAACCGAGGATCATGTACCCGCTTAGCGGCTTCCATATAACCTTCCAAAGCAACCTCGTATTGCCCCCTTTGACCCGCAATTTCGGCGGTCAATAGCATAAATAAGACATCTGGATCGATCGAAGTCTTAACATCATTAGGCAGCGCTTTATTTTGAATTGTTGAAAGCTTGACGGGCGCGAGGTTTTTTTTAGTTTCCGGAGAAGTGGCGCAGCCACTCAACAACACGAGGATTATTACTGAAAGCAATCTTAAAATTAACACACACCATCCTATCTATCAGAGAATACATACTACGCTATAGATTATCAGAAATCGCCGAGGATTCTTCGGCGGATTATCCAATAGGCTTAAAATTACTGTATTTCTAAGAAAATAAAGACATAATATACATTATCAATGCGCCCAGCCACTGATTCCAAAAATTCACTGCTTACCCGAGCAATAATCAAACGTTTAACCCTCAAAGCCGCCACTCACGCTCACATCAGTTAACCTTGTAAGATTATTGCCTTGCCATAAGCACTATGACATTACTCGCAGTAGGGATTAATTACAATACCGCTCCCGTATCAATTCGTGAACGCTTGGCATTTCCCGCGGAAACACTCAAACCTTCGTTACAGGCATTATGGCAGATGAAGGACATCAGCGAAGCCGCTATCCTCTCGACGTGTAACCGGACAGAGTTTTACTGCACCTCGAACACTGAAAACCAGAAAATACTGATCGACTGGGTCGCTCAGTGTAAAAAAATCGACTCCATCGATTTTCTGCCTTATCTGTATTGCCATAAAGATAGCCAATTAATTCGCCACATGTTCAGAGTGGCCTGCGGATTAGATTCAATGGTGCTTGGCGAGCCGCAAATTCTGGGTCAAATGAAAACGGCTTATCAAGCGGCCTGCGATGCTGGAACGCTGGGCAAACAATTAGGCAAACTTTTTCAACATACCTTTACCGCCGCCAAAAAAGTACGCACCGATACCGCCATTGGCTCCAGCCCAGTATCCGTTGCTTTTGCAGCTGTGCAATTAGCGCAACAAATATTCGATAAGCTTAGCGATCAAACCGCGCTGCTGATTGGCGCTGGAGAAACTATCGAATTGACAGCACGCCATTTATCACAGCATGGCATTGGCCGAATCATCATCGCCAACCGGACTTACGACAAAGCGCATACCTTAGCGATGCAATTTAACGGTTACGCTATTACCTTAAGTGAATTACCGAATCACTTAGCGGAAGCCGATATTGTTATTTCATCCACTGCCAGCCAATTGCCCATTTTAGGCAAAGGCCGCGTCGAAAGCGCCCTAAAAAAACGCAAGCACAAACCGATCTTTATGGTTGATCTTGCCGTCCCTCGCGATATTGAAGCTGAAGTTGAACAACTCCGGGATGTTTATCTTTACACGGTAGATGATCTGCAACACACGATAACTCAAAACATGAACTCGCGCAGGCAAGCAGCTGAACAAGCCGAAGAAATCATCGAAGCGCAAGTTAATCATTTTTTGGCCTGGCTAAGAGCGCAAGGCGCGCAGTCCACCATCCGGGATTACCGCTTACAAGCCGAACAATCGCGCGATGAGGCTTTGCAAAAAGCCGTCGCTTTACTAAAAAGCGGCAGCCCAGCCGAGGAAGTTCTCAACCGACTCGCTTATAATCTGACCAACAAAATAATTCATACACCTAGCGTGCAAATCAGAGAAGCTGCCGAAAACGGCAGGCATGACTTGATAAATGCAGCACGCGAGCTTTTTAACCTGCCCAAACCGCAATGAAGCCATCCATTCAACAACGCCTGGAAAACCTGTGCGAACGCTACGACGAAATCGCTGCTCTACTTTCCGAACCTGAGATACAAAACAATCAAAACAAATTTCGCTCGCTAAGTCAGGAATATGCGCAAATTGGCCCATTGGTTGAGTGCTACAAGCGCCATGAACAAGCCGTAGCAAGATTGAATTCGGCACAAGACATGGCCAATGATAGCGACCTCGAACTCAGAGAACTGGCGAAAGAAGAAATTTCTGAAACAGAAAACTTATTGGCAGCGTTTGAACATGAGCTGCAAGTCTTGCTGTTACCCAAGGACCCCAATGACAATCGCAACATTTTTCTGGAAATACGCGCAGGAACGGGCGGTGATGAGGCGGCTATTTTCTCCGGCGACCTATCGCGCATGTATCAGCGTTATGCCGAAAAAAAGGGCTGGCAAACCGAACTCATTAGCGAAAGTCATGGTGAGCATGGCGGTTATAAAGAAGTCATCATGCGGGTTTCAGGACGCGATGTTTATTCACAACTGAAATTTGAATCCGGCACGCACCGGGTGCAACGGGTGCCGGAAACCGAATCGCAAGGGCGTATCCACACCTCAGCTTGCACCGTGGCCATTATGCCGGAAGTCGAAGAAGTCGACGCCATCGACATCAACCCCGCCGATTTGAAAATTGATACTTTTCGCGCCTCAGGCGCTGGCGGACAACATGTCAACAAAACCGAATCAGCCATCCGCATCACCCACATTCCCACCGGCGTTATCGTGGAATGCCAAGATGAGCGCTCACAGCACAAAAACCGAGCTCGCGCCATGTCGCTGCTGCAATCGCGACTATTAGCCGCAGAACAGGAGAAGCATCAGGCTGAGCAATCGGCGACACGAAAGCTACAAGTCGGTAGTGGCGATCGTTCCGAACGGATACGCACTTACAATTTTCCGCAAGGCCGTTTGACCGATCACCGGATTAATCTGACATTGTACAAATTAAACGACATTATGGAAGGCGGCCTTGAACAGGTTGTGCAGCCATTGATTAGCGAACATCAAGCTGAACTGCTCACCCAACTAGGCGAAGACTAAATCAATGCCGAGTATTAAAACGCTGCTATCAGAAGCCGCGCGGTCACTACAAGGCATTTCTGACTCAGCCTTGCTCGATGCGGAAATCTTATTAACGCAGGCTTTAAAAACCGAACGCGCCTACCTGCGGACCTGGCCTGACAAAATCTTGTCTACCGAGCAATATCAACTGTTTTTATCCTTGCTGCAAAAACGTCAACAAGGCCACCCTATCGCTTACATCACCGGTGTCCGTGAATTTTGGTCACGCAACTTCAATGTCACACCCGATGTATTAATTCCGCGCCCGGAAACCGAACTATTGATTGAACTGAGCCTCAGCTTAATGGTTGCCGACCAGCCTGCGACTATTCTCGATCTTGGCACCGGTTCCGGCAATATTGCCATCACTTTAGCCGCGGAGCGTCCGCTCGCGCAAGTGAGCGCTTCCGACATCAGCGCCGCCGCTCTAGCCGTCGCCAAAAAAAATGCAAACCATCATCAGACAACTAATGTTCGCTTCTACTTAAGCGACTGGCTCACTTCAATTCCTCGCGAAACATTCGACTTCATTGTCAGCAATCCGCCTTACATCGCAGCCGATGACCCCCACCTGCAACAAGGTGATCTGCGTTTTGAGCCAACAACGGCCTTGTCTGCCCTAGAACAAGGGCTTAGCGCAATTCGCCAAATTGCCAATACTGCCCGTGATTATCTTAAAACCGGCGGTTACTTACTCATCGAGCACGGCTACAACCAAGAACAAGCGATACAACACATTTTTGCTGATTTTAATTATCGCCATATCCATACCTGTCCTGACTTATCAGGCAATCCTCGAGTCACTTACGCGCAGCACATTTAACCAAACTATTACGATCACCCTGCAAAAGTCGGCACTGGATCAGGCAATGCCGAATTTTGGTAGCAAAGGGTATAATGACCCGAACAGCTTAAACTTCATCACAACCATGCTTCATAACGAAATCCGAATTCCAAGAAAACTTGCCAATCAATTGTTACACCAAGCACAACTGTCACCCGAAACAGAAATCTGCGGATTTATTGGCAGTAAAAACGCCACCCCTGTCAGCTGTTATCCCGTAAACAACATTGCCGAACTGCCTGAACAGCGTTTTTTATTCGACCCAGAGCAACAAATTGCGGCAATGAAAATCATGCGTGAAGCAAAGGAAGATTTATTTGCGATTTATCATTCTCACCCTAAAGCGCCTGCTTTGCCTTCTCATCTCGATTTGGCGTTGGCCGCATACCCTGAAGCGTATTACCTGATCATCTCGCTTAATACCAAGGGCGTTTTAGAAATGCGAGCGTTTAAAATCCAGCAACAAACTGCCTGCGAAGTCGCCATTTTGGTGTTCGAGGCTTAATGCCTTGAGCAATACGCATCATCCAGCGCTACAGTACGTTGGCGTAATCCTGCTCAAGCTGCCGGAAGTTCATTGAGGCCATAAATCGGCTGAAACTCAACCAAGACGAAAGCCCCATTAAATCGGTAAATTGCGGTGGTAAAAAGCGAGGAGCAATAACGGTACCTTCCTCAACCAAGTCAACCAATGCCTTCATGTCCTCGATCATCGTCTTGCCGCAAAATAATAAAGGAATCCGGTCGGGCTTGCCCTTGCTAACCGCCAACCGCATAAAATTGTAGGTCAGCACAAAACCTTTGATATAAGTCAGATCTTTGGTAAAAGGCATGCCTTCCGGACTGCTGCCTCGAAAAACCCGGCTGGTTAAATTGTAGCTTTCTTCCTTGTCCATGCCTTTGTCGCGATAAAACGCAAAAATATCCAAAAAATCGGCGCCTTCTTCAACCAGCGTAATCGCCCTCACCCGATTAATCAGACGCATAAGCCGGTTTGGCGTCGAGCTGAAGGTCAGAATTTCCATTAACACGGCCAACCCTTCCTGGGTAATAGTCGCCGAAGGCGGACCTTTGCCAAGAAAAGTGCAATAGGGTTGAGCCAAGCCATTTAATGTCGTGCCCAGATGCACCCAGATTTCATGCACCTCCAGCACGCGCAAGTCTCTCATATTAAAAAGCGCATCCGCGCGCAACTTGATATAATCCGTTCCGGCTGCCGAATCAGCCAAAATGCCATCGCTAATCATCGCTCGCAAACCGTCGCCCGGAAACATTGCCTGCATTTTTTCGTTTAAGATTGCAACAGCATCCTTAGCGCTGATCGTTTTCGGCTCCTCAACCAAAATATCCAGCTTTAGCAGTTGCGTTAAGGTTTCTTCCATCATACTGCCGAGTTGAGCAATCGTAGGATCGCCAACATGAAACACATCTTGAGCCGAACCGTATAGCTCCTGAGAAATCGTTGAAAATAACGGCGTTCCCCGTGCTTTCAACATTCTGACAACATCTTTATATTCACGGCAGATCCTGCGCATGATGACGCTCAACGGGTTTAGCTGCCCCAATTTTCGCGTCAAATCGCGCTCAATTTGATGAAACTCGTCCTTCTTGTCATTTGGATCAAATCCTAACGGCCGTTTTAAGTAATACTCAGGCGTCACCGCAGGCAATTTTTTGCAATTGGCCTTAAAATAATCTCGCCTAATCGAATCATCCCATTTAATAGCGTCCAAAATCCTGATCGGTTGCTGCGCTTTGACGATGCGATCGGAAAGCGTCTTCACTTCAGTGAGGTACTCTGATGGCGGCTTGATAGTTTTTTTTCGCATTTTTTTGTTTACTTAGCGCGAAATCTTCGATAATTATTCAATAGCATAAATCGCAGAAAATACAATCAAACCCAATAGATAACTATGACGAGCATTACTGAAATCTTGAGCATCAAAGACAGCTTCCAGTGTCATCGCGCTTATCGCTTCGAGTTAATTTTCATCTTATGTTAGAATTAACAACTAAACTTATTAACACAAGCGCCGATATAGAGTTTATTCAAATCGAAGCTGTCATTTTCACTGAATAACCCATTATTTCTCGCCTTACCTTATCTTATGTTTGATTATTTGTTGCCTAGTCAGAACAAGCTAGAACCTAGTCTTGCCAGACGCAAGTTTCTCAAAACCATGGCTTACGGATCTTTATTGGCCTTGGGGCTTCCTGAGCCGAGCGAAGCCGCACTAAAACACTATCCGCAACACAAAACCCTGGCTTTTCAAAATACGCATACGGGAGACCGGTTGAAGCTCACTTATTTTGAGCGCGGCCATTATCTCAAAGACGCCTTAAGCGAAATCAATTACCTTTTCCGTGACATCTATTCCGGCGACGTGCATAGGATAGACCCCGCCTTGCTGGATCAACTGTACGAATTAAAAACCTTGCTCGGCGTCAGAAAACCTTTCGACATTGTTTCCGCCTACCGCTCGCCACACACCAATGCTAACTTAAGGCGTCGCAGCCACGGCGTCGCAAGGCATAGCCTGCATATGCAAGGACGAGCCATCGATATTCGAATAGAAGGCGTCTCAACCCGAGTGATCAGAAACGCCGCACTCCATCTCGGAAATGGCGGCGTCGGCTATTACCCGAAATCCGATTTTGTCCATCTTGACACTGGCCGCTTTAGAATTTGGTGAGCATTATGGCCGTCCGCGCACTGCCAGCATTTTAGACCGTTAAAGCCGACCCTAACTTTTTACCGGCTTATTCAATCGTGGCGTGTGGCCCGGATTTCTGGCTACTCACAAAGAGCAAGCTATCCGATAGGTCTTCAGTTTTTTGCAAGGCGCCCAGCAAAACCGCATCATGGCCATAAATGTCGGGGTAAAATATTAAATTGCCCTGCGCGTCGACAAATGAAGTCATGTAAAAAAACAGCACCGGAATTGGCTGTTTTAACACCACACGTTCCGTTTTAGCCGCTTTCATCGCGGACTGTATAGCTTCTTTTGACCAAACGGCAGCCTGATTCTGTAGCACAAACTCAGCCAGCAACTGCGGATGTTCAACTCTGACGCAACCATGACTAAAATCGCGCCGGGACTTGCCAAATAGCGCATTGGCGGGAGTGCCGTGCAAATAAACATCATCCTTATTGGGGAAAATAAACTTAACTTGCCCCAAAGGATTCTTTTTGCCCGGCCGCTGCCTAATTTTCAATAAACCTTGCTTGACCAAAGCCCACGAAGCTTCAGTAATGGCAACCGGCTTTGCTTGATTGCCAAAATTAGGTACCAGTTCCATTTCTTCTTGATTCAGATAATCCTCGTCTTCCGACCATTTAGGCAATATTTCATCCTTGATGATGCTGTAAGGCACATTCCAGTAGGGCATAAAATCAATGAAACTCAATTCGGCCATCAAAACCGGCGTTTGGTTTTCCAAGGCCTTGCCCACAACCACTTTCATGTTAATAAAGTTTGTATCCGATTGCTCGGTATCATTGAAAGCCCATAGCTGAAACGCAGGAATATTGACAATAATCGAGCGCCCCGCAGGCAACTTAGGCAGCCAGCGTAAGCGTTCCATCGCTAGCTCAATTTGCGTGACTCGTTGTTTCAATGGCGTATTAATAGCCTCGCTAGTACCCTTGCCGATAACGCCATCAGCATTCAGGCCATGCCGGTACTGAAAGCGCTTAACCGCTTCAACTAACGCGCCTTTATAGCGCATCGACTGTTTCGCGTTAACTTCGTTGCCATAGGCAGGCAAATCCCCTAAAAAAGTAAGATAAGCCTGCAACTTATCAAGCTGGGCAAATTGATCGCCTGGACGAACTGATCTTTTAATCGAAATCTGAATGGCTTGCGTTTCAGCCGCTAAGCGTCGGTAACTCGCTAAGGTCTGCTTCAATTTCTGATACTGCTGCAAGGTCGGCTCAACCAGCGAAGGCAGTTTATAAACCGTGCCTTTTGACACATTTTCTTTAATCAACGCCGATAAATCGGCCAGCTTTTTGGCTCGCAATTTCAAATTAAAATTGATGCCCTGAGGACTCACTCGGCCATAATGCAAATCATGCAAAAAACGCAAAAGCGCAAGGCTAAGCGCCGTATCGTACAGCGCCAGCTGCTTAGCATCAGACAAGGCCAATGTTAACGCGGCTGGCAATTGCTGCTGCAAGGTTTTGCCATCGTAATGCGCCGGATTAAGCCCGTTCACCGCCGCCGTTTCGAATATATTTAAGGCTTCTGCGATATTTTTTTCCGCATTCGGTTGACCTAACCAAAGCAATTGATAGCCCGTCATGCGATAAAGCTTATCCAAATCATCCGTGCGATGTAAAAAACTCGGCTGAGTCAAATAAGGGTGCTGTTTGGCAGCGATTACGGCTTTAATTTCACTTGCAACTGCTGAGTCAGCCGCATCTTCTGCAAGCGCCATGGACAAATGCAATAACAAATAACTAAAAAGCAGTAACCCGCCAAAACCACGTTTTAACCGGTTACTGCTTTTAAAGCGATAAAAAATCGTCAACTTCCTGGAACCAAGGAACATTTAAATGATTACCTTAATTGGGACCGTTTTGTTCAACCATATTTCGCTATATTACCATTAACCAGCAGTATTAAGCGATAAATAGCTAAATCACGAAGTGCGACATAGGGTTCCAATAAGCACTAAAAAACCTGACTTTCAGAGTTTTGTACTTTGTTAAATTTCTTTGCGCGCCCAAAAGGCGCAAAACGAATAAACCTGAAAAACCTAACGCAAACAGCACAAAAAAGGCGGCTCGGACAATGCACTGGAAATGCAATGAGAACCGAGTTCGAGGTAAACTCCGCCCTGCTCTCACGGGTAAAATCCAGCAAAGCAAAACCGCTTAAAATAAGCGAAAACTCTGGTTAACCAGCTTGCCGTAATAGAGTGCGATTGCTTGTACTGCGTGCTAAGAGAGTGGTATGGTTGCCTCTTCAATCACTTGCAAGCCTGAATGAAAATGAGCTCCCCCTCCACTTGGGCCAGAATCAAATGCGCTCTGGTCTTTATTGCGTTTATGATCTTCAGCATAAGCCCCGTGCCGATCAGCAGCACCCTCGGCTTGCTGATCGTTATCTTTAGACCGCTTTGGTTTAAAAAGCTGGTTGATACCATTTACTTGGACAAGAGCCGTTGAGGCTAGATCAGCAGAAGAAGCTGCTTTTCGGTTATTCGGTCAACGCGTGGTCAGCTTGATCATCACCTTATCCGGCATCATGGTAAAAGCAAACCTTTCCTTAACCGTCTGCTCGGTTTCTGCCCTGCTGAAGGAAAAATTCTTGCACAGCATCGCTATCGCCATTTTAATTTCCTGCAATGCCAACGTGCGCCCCGGACAAAAACGAGGTCCGGCACCAAAAGGCGCGCTAGCATAACGGTTATGAATACAGCCTGTCGAGTTTGATTCAAGCCAGCGTTCCGGCTTAAACGCAAAGGCCTGAGTAAAATTCTTCTCCTGAAATGAGCCAAAGCGGTTAACCAGCATCAAAAATGTTCCTTTCGGAATCAAATAGCCGGCCAGATCAACTTCTCGCGTCGGTTCCATAAACAACAGCGGCGTTACCGACTTTAAGCGCAGCGTCTCATGCACCACGGCCTCAATGTAAGTTAGTGAATCCAGCTGGCTCATCTCTTGCGGCACTGCGTCGCCGCCTGAAATTGCATCAACCTCACGCTGCATGCGGTGTAATACCGCTGGATGATCAGCCGCCAAATACAAAAGCCAGCTCAGCGTATGCGCGGTCGTATCTTCGCCAGCCAACAAAATCGTGATGATATTGCCTTGTATCTCGGTATCCGACAAATAAGCGCCTTGCTCATCCCGAGTCAGAAACAAGGCTTCGAGAAAATTAGCCGGCACGGTGTTTGGTTGCGGCGCAATACGCTGGCGAGTTTGCTGAGCAAACCGGTTGATGACAGTTTTAATTTCGACCAGCGACCTCTCCATCGCTCGATCACTGGGCAATTTAAAAAAATGCCAATACGGAAAAGGCGCATTGGCCCGGCGATTAAAAACCGGCAGAAATTTTTCCAAATGACGCTGAAAGCGATCATCCGCTTGCTCCAGCAAATTGATGTCGTAACCGAAAGCAAACTGGGTCGTGACATCAACAGTAAAGCGCATCCAGTCTTGACCGATGTCGACTGCCTCTCCTTGGTCAGCAACAGTATCCCAGCGCTTTTTTAGACGTTCAGTAATGGTGCACAGGTGCGGGAAAAAACGCCGCAAATGCTCCGGTTTAAAAGCTTGTTGGGTAATCTCTCGCTGTCGCCGCCATTGCTCGCCCTCCGCGGCAAAAACGCCGTTGCTGCCCAATTCATTGCCAATGCTTTCGATGGCGCTATAACGGCGGTAGGTTTGCGGACGATCGCGTAGTATGGCCTGGATAAGCAGCGGCTCGCTAACCGCCACAACTGTTTTGCGCGCCAGTCTGAATTTAAAAATGGGGCCATAATCGGCTGACCAGGCTTCCAAAATAGCATGTAATTTGGGCAGCTCAATTTGCAGCAGATTGCCCAGAAGCGGCAGGCCCTTCGGGCCCGGTAATTCATCAATTGTTTTAAGCAGTTTTTGCGTAACCATGCAGTTTCTTTGATGCGTTGACAAAATGCTTTAAGGCGCCATTAACCGAACTAACCCAAGATAGTTCGATTGCTTTGGCGGCGCCAAAAGGCGCTCATGCTGCGTTAAAGCGTTTTTCTTTGTCAACGGGTTATAGTTCATGGTCCAATTAATGGTTTTTCAGGTGCCAATGACCGATGCGGTATAAAATTTTATTAATAACGACTCATTGAAAATATTATCACTTTCGCTGATCAAAATTCGGCATTGCTGGATTCGGCGAAAAAATCAACATTTGTCTACTTTACCGGAAATCGCTATATCACTATGGGCTTTGCACCTTCTCCTATCGTCAATAATTTGCTAACTGCTCTACCGGAACAGCTGCCTGAAGAATTGTTCACAACGCTTTGGCAATCCGGCCAAGTCCGCATCGAGCGCATTCTGTCAAAAGGCCATCATACGCCAGAGGGGCAATGGTATGATCAAGACTGGGACGAATGGGTTCTGCTCCTTCAAGGCGAGGCAATCTTAAGCTATCGAAATCATAAACAGCCGATTCGCTTAAGCGCAGGCGATTATCTCCTGATTCCCGCTCATACCCAGCACCGGGTTGTCTGGACGCCTCCGGATACGACCACGCTCTGGCTGGCTATTCACCTAGCCTGATCTTTGCCAGCAAAGCTTTTCTTAGTTCCGCTTAACTGACCCGGCAGACGCTATAAACCAAACTACCATTCTTAAGCAAACCGCCCGATATCCATGAAGAATTCCAATTGCTTATTTCTCTACCCGCTGACTATCAACCCAAGGCGCTTCATGCTGGTTTTTGGCCTGGCTATTTTATTCGGCATCACGACTGGCTGGGCAGAAGCACAAAAAACCGAACCATCCGCGCTGTCAAAAGACGCGCTGCAAGCCAAAATTGAAGCCATTTCGTCGCGTCAAGGCATTGACGAAGCCTTCAAAACCAAAGTGCTGAAATACTATCAATCCGCTCAAGATAATTTAGCCAGCATTGAAACTTATAAAAACCAGGAAGCGATTTTTAAGCAGGCAAGCAAGCAGATTCCGGATAAACTCAAACGCTTGCAAAAAGAAATAGAACAAGTTCAGCCTAGCCTGGATAAAGATAATCTGGAAGATTTCTCGCGCATTCCAGTTGAAGAACTCGCTCAGCGCTTGATTCTGGAAAAAGGCAAGCTCACTAGTCTGACCGAGCAATTGCAAAAACTCGAAAATGATTTGTCCCAGCAAAGCGCCCGCCCAAAACTAATCCGCCAAGAAATTTTAGCCGCGCAACAAGATCTTGAAGCCAGCAATAAAAAAACCGAGCCCCCTGCAGGCGGCTTTAATTCGCAATTAGAAAACGAAGCCCGACAAGTTTTTTTTAAAACGCTGAGCGAGGCTAAAACGGCTGAACTAAAAATGCTGGAAGTTGAAGCCATCAGTAATCCCGCTCGGGTCGAGCTTTTAAAAACCCAAACACAATTACTGGATTTACAAAAAAATGCATTGTCTTTAGCAATTAATTCCATTGAAAACATCCTGGCAGAACGGCGGCAACAAGAGGCAAAAGACATTCAAGACGCGCTCAATCAAGCAGAAAAGGAACTAGCCGGCAAACCCCCGGTGATTCGACAAATTGCGCAAAAGAACATCGACTACAGCAAGGACTTGCAAACTGTCACCGAACATATCGATTATTACAATCAACAGAAAACTACTCTCGATGAGGTCATCAGTCAAATTGACAATGATTACAAAAGCGCCGACAAAAAAATCAGCCTCGCCGGCTTAAGCCCAGCTCTAGGCAGAATTCTGCATAAGCAACGGCGCAATCTGTTAGCTCAAGACCCGTTCACCATTCAGGCGGAAACCGTCCAAACCGAAACCGCCACCACCAGCCTTGAACAATTTCAGGTTGAAGACGAACTCAAGCGCCTGATGGATGTTGATGCTGAATTAAGATCCTTAATGAGTCTTGTCGATGCTGATCTTCCCGCCGATCAGCGCATGATGATTCAAGCCGAAGCCCGCATTCTGATGAACCATCAAAAAGAGCTGCTCAATAAATTATCGATCGCTTATACAAGCTATTTGCGAATTTTAGGCGACTTTGATTTTGCCAGCCAGCAATTAATTCATTTAAAAGAAAAATTTGCGGCTTATCTGGATGAAAAACTGCTCTGGGTAAAAAGCTCGGAGCCAATCACTTACCATTTTTTTTCCGGGCTGTACCATGCGATGCAATGGCTGTTATCGCCATTTAATTGGTTAGCCATGATTCAGGATTTTTGGTTGCTCGTGTCGCGCCATCCCATTCTGGCTCTATTGGGTTTAGCCTGTTTTGCGCTGTTACTAAAGCTAAAAAAACCAATAAAAGTCAAAATTCGCTCAATTTCTGAAAAAATTGAAAAAATTTATACCGATAATATTTATTACACTTTGATCGAATTGGGCTACACCTTGCTGCTGGTCTTGCCCATCCCGCTATTTATGCATTTTGTTGGCCGCTTTTTAACCCGGTATAGCTTTGTTGACAATTTCACAATGGCGCTGGGAGAGGGCCTGCAAATTACCGCAATACCGCTGTTTTTTTTACAATTCTTTTACCGCTTGTTTTCCCCCACCGGCATAGCCCGCAAACATTTTCATTGGCCTGAACAGTCAACTTACCTGCTTTACAGGCAAATTGCCTGGTTACGCTTTGTTGCGGTCTGCGGCGTTTTTATCATCCATATGACCGGCTCTGCGAATAGCGCCGAACCCGGCGATTACCTAGGGCGCTTGGCGTTGATTATCATCATGCTGGCTATCGGAGTTTTTTTCAGCCGATTGCTGGACCCGCAACAAGGCGTATTCAAAGATCATTATCAGCTCAACCCCAATCGAACACTCGTTCGACTGCGCTATTTCTGGTATGCCGCAAGCTTCTTCATTCCCCTAATCATTATAGGTTTTGCCATTGCCGGCTATTATTTGAGCGCCCTGGAGCTGCAACAAAAACTGGTCGTCACCTTACGCCTGATTTTTCTGCTGATCGTTACGCATGCCCTGGTCATTCGCTGGTTAACCTTGGTCAATCGTCTATTAGCGATTAAAAACGCCCGGCAAAAACGCAAGGCTGCCGCCGCTCAAAGCGACAAGCCCGCCGCCATCGGCGCTGAAGACCCGATACTGCCGATCGACGAACAACAAATCGACATTCCTAAACTGAATGAGCAAACTATAAAACTGTTAAATGTTTTTATCGGCTTTAGCCTAATCTCAGGCTTTTGGGTTATCTGGAAACAGATTTTGCCGGCTTTTTCTTTTTTCGACGACATTGTATTGTGGCAACACCTGGTTAATGTCGATAATCAGGACAGCTACCAACCGATCACGCTAACCAACTTACTGCTGGCAGGCTTTTATATTTTTATTATCGTGATTGCGATACGCAATTTTTATGGCGTTATGGAATTGTTGATATTCAGACGCTGGGCCATTGAACCAGGTAGCCGATACGCCGTTAATCAGTTAGCCCGTTATCTTTTAGTCACCGCCGGCATTATCAGTGTCGCCAATGAATTGGGCGGCAGTTGGTCCCAAGTGCAATGGCTGGTCGCAGCGCTCAGCGTCGGCTTGGGCTTTGGTTTGCAGGAAATTTTTGCCAATTTGGTATCCGGTATTATTTTATTGTTCGAACGCCCAATCCGAATCGGCGATGTCGTCACGATCGGCACGGTCACTGGTAAAGTCAGCCGGATTGAAATGCGCGCCACAACGCTAATCGATCTGGATCAAAAAGACTTGATTGTTCCCAATAAAACGTTCATCACCAATCAACTGGTAAACTGGACTTTGAGCGACGCCATCACCCGTTTGGTGATTCCTGTCGGCATTGCCTACGATTCGAATATAGAACGCGCGCACCAGGTCATGCTGGACACGGTCCGGGACACACCGCTGGTTCTCGCCGAACCTGAGCCAAGCGTCTTATTTATTGGCTTCGGCGACAGTTCGCTGGATTTTTCTATTCGCATTTATGTCGATGAATTAAAAAATCGCTTACCTGTAACGCATGATTTACTGATGCGTTTGGAAAAGGCTTTCCGTGAGCATCATATTGAAATTCCGGTGCCTCAGCGCGATATTCATATTCGCTCATTGCCCCCGGAAGCGGAAAAATTTGCTGGCAGCGCCATCAAGTCCTGAGATAAAATTTATATACGTCCAACCTGATATGCTTTCGTACTTAAACATCTTTTATGCAGCCCGGAGCCCCATCCGATAAGACCTTTGTTTCTCTCAATATCGCCATTCTGGTCGCGTCCGACACCCGGACAGAAGACAATGATATTTCCGGTAAAGTCTTGGCCGAACGAGCTATATCCGCAGGCCACCGGGTTGTAGCCAAGCAGATTGTGCCGGACAATATCTACCAGATTCGAAAAGCCGTATCGTTCTGGATCGCTGATGATAGCATACAAATCATCTTAACTACCGGCGGCACCGGCGTCACCGGTCGTGACGGCACACCCGAAGCCATTAAGCCCTTATTAGACAAAACCTTGGAAGGCTTTGGCGAAATTTTCCGCATGCTTTCTTACCAGGATATCAAAACCTCTACCATTCAATCCCGCGCCATCGCGGGTGTAGCCAATGGAACCTATATTTTCTGCTTGCCAGGCTCAGCCAATGCCTGCCGCACCGCCTGGGATCTATTGATCAAAGATCAGCTCGATTATCGCAGCAAACCCTGCAACCTGGTCGAACTCATGCCCCGATTGCTGGAAAAATAACATGAAATCGCACTTTTTGTGTCTCGGCGCTTTAACCGCGCTCATCGCTGTAACCATGGGCGCATTGGGTGCTCACGGCTTGAAAAGCCAGTTATCGCTCGAAATGATGACGATATACCAAACCGCCGTTAACTACCAAATGTGGCATGCGTTGGGCCTGATCAGCATCGCTGTTCTGCGCTTACAACATCCTGACGCTAAACTGCTGGCAGTTGCTGGCTGGCTAATGTTTGCCGGCATTTGCCTGTTTTCAGGCAGCTTGTACGCTCTGGCCATTTTTCAAGTCAGCGGCCTTGGCATCGTTACGCCTATCGGCGGCGTCTGTTTTTTGCTTGCATGGCTGATAGCCAGCATTTTTGCAATGCAAAAACAGCAATCTAAACGCTACTCATAAGCATTTTACCAACTTACGTTTGTCTTCAGCTAATGGCGCCCGCGATGCCAGCCGTGATAACCTTGCCATCCGGGATGCCCGCGCCAATGATAACCAGGCTGCCAATGCGGGCGGCCCCACCAGCCTAAATGGCCATAAGGGGCAAAGTGATGATAGTAGCCGGGTGACCAGTAACCATAGCTAGGCCCATAAATGCCATAAGGCATCGGTCGACTGTAGCCGTAATAGGGATTTGGATAAACAACGCAACCCGTGATCAGCAAGACTATCCCCACCAACAGGCATAGCTTTATTCGCTTTAGCATTATCATAGTTATTCTCATTTTTTGACAAACCATGTGGCTTACTCCAACACTTTGCAGAATTGGAGTGATTAGTCGAAAAATAATTCCCTATTGATAGAAATCCACAATGGTCAGCAATATTTGCTAATTGCAGACAAACCAATTGAACCTTTCTCGATTAAACATCGATCAACAGATGGCAGCTGACGATTTTTACTAATCTCTCACGAGCAATTAGGTGCCTGGCTTGAGAGCGAAGCTCATTCACCCCGTAAACAACGGCATAGCGCTCAACGGTTGTATGAGTGTTTGCAGGTCAAGGGTAATCGTGGTAATTATACGGCGATAAAGCGCTGGAAGAAAAAGCAGGCTAGCAGCCCAACGATCAAGCAAGCATTCGTGTCCTTAGCCTTTCCAGCGGGTGAAATCTGTCAGTTTCCCTTGGTAATCACATCATTTTGGTTTGATAAGAGGAAAAATTTGGATGTTGATTGACAAGCTATAAGTTGTAGTAGTTCAGACTTAACCTGACACTGCTCTTGAAAAAAGAGAGGGTTACTGGTTAGATAGAAGTGTGTAATTTTTATCAAACCTTAAAGAGGTCACCCTCCTGTTAGAGACTAACGTAAAAAT
>Ga0233425_10000543_pt1 | contig 96390 bp, 53 predicted proteins | sample Watercolumn_Towu_2_FD_181712 | JGI IMG/M metagenome (GOLD analysis project Ga0233425, IMG submission 181712) | Freshwater microbial communities from Lake Towuti, South Sulawesi, Indonesia - Watercolumn_Towuti2014_140_MG | ecosystem: Environmental > Aquatic > Freshwater > Lake | place...
CGGTCGGTTGGCGCTCGACGCCCCGGCCGTGCTCGAGGAAGGACGCGAGGGTATTCATTGCCCCCAGGTGCCCTTCGGCGGCGGCGCGGCCTGCCCAGTCAGCGGCCCGCGCGAGATCATCCGGCCCGCCCAGGCCCTGGGCGTAGAGTTCGCCGAGCCGGGCTTGCGCAGCCACGACGCCACGTTCGGCGGCCATGCGCAGCCAACGGGCAGCCTCGACCGGGTCGGGCTGCACGCCCCAGCCCGCGTCGTAGTAATGCCCGATCCGCATCACCGCCTCGAGCACGCCCTGCTCGGCCGCGGCCCGGAACCACTGTGCCGCCTCGGCGTGGTTCTGAGGCACCCCGCGCCCCGACTCGCAATAAAAGCCCATGCGGACCTGCGCCTCGGCGAGGCCCTTTTCGGCAGCGGCCCTGGACCAGTGGGCGGCCTGCGCGTAGTCCTGGGGCAGGCCGCCGGTTCCCTGGTGGAACCGCAAGCCCAGGAGAGCCTGGGCGTCCAGGTAACCGCTCTGCGCGGCCTGGTGGTAGCTTTCGTTGGCGAGGGCCAGGTCCTGCTTCACGCCCCGGCCCTCCTCGTAGCACTGGCCCAGCCGGAATTGTGCTTCGCCGATCTGGTTGTCCGCCGCCCGGCGGAACCACTCAGCCGCCTGGTAGAAGTCCGGTTCGATGCCGCTGGCCGTGGCGTAGCAACGGCCCAGCGCGAGCGCGGCGTGGCCGTGTCCCTGCTCGGCGGCCGCGCGATACCGCCGGACGGCTTGCTTGGCATTCGCCGTCACGCCGCGTCCATGCTCGAGCAATTGGCCGAGGCTATACTGCGCTGAGGCCTCGCCCTGGTCAGCCGCTTGGCCGTACCACTGCGCCGCCTGGCTCTCATCCCGCGGGACACCCGTGCCCGCCTCGAAACACCCGCCAGCGCGCCATTGGGCACGGGCGTGCCCCTGCTCGGCAGCCATGACGAAGAGCTTCGCCGCATGGGCGAAACTCTGCGGCACGCCCAGGCCGTCATCGTAGAGTTCCCCCAGCGCGAACTGCGCTTCCGCCAACCCTTGGTCGGCGACCTGCTGGAGCAACATCGCCGCCGTGACGTAATCCTGCGCCACGTTGTCGCCTCGCAGGTAACGCAACGCGACCTCGAGCCTGGCCAGGGCTTCGTTTTCCTCGGGAGTGCGAACTCGGGGCGCGGGCGGAGCGGGCTCCACGGCCGGCGCCTCGGGAGGGGGCGGGAGCATGTCCGCCCCCGGTGGTCCGAGTTGGGGCGCGAGGGGTTGACCGGCGCCGACCAGGAGTTGAGGAGGCGCGGTCTCGGGAGCGGCGACCGGGGCCGCCACGGCAGTGTCCGGCGGCGGCTCCGAAGAAGCCGATGGAACGGCGCCAGCTTGCGCGGGCTGAGAGCCGCCGGCATTGGGCTGGGAGCCCGGGGCCAGGAGGGCGAGCCCGGTGGGGTCCAACGCCGCGAGCGCTTCCCGGGCATCCTCGTCCCCCTGCGCCGCCGCCATGCGGTACCAACCGATGGCCTGCGAGGGGTTTTGGGTAATGCCCTCGCCCATCTCGCAGCAGTAGCCGAGGTTGAACTGCGCCGCGGCATGGCCCTGCTCGGCCGCCGCCAGGTACCACGAGAGCGCTTTGCTCATGTCCGTCTGCACGCCTGTGCCGCGATGGTAACAAGCGCCCAACGCGTACTGCGCCTCGACGCTGCCGTTCTCCGCCGCTCGCCGGAACCACTCGAAGGCCTGAGTGAAGTCGCTGGCCACTCCCTCGCCCCGGGCGTAACAAAGCCCGGCCTGGTGTTGGGCGGCGACACTCCCGCCCTCGGCTTCTTCCAGGAGCTTCTGAAACGCCGGGGGTTCCACGACGCTCGGTTCGTTGAGAGCAACAGTCACGGTAATCAGTTCCAGGCAGCGAGGCGATCGCCAGCCGGGCGCCCGTCCTCGTCCACGCCCCGAACAGCGGGGCGGGGAGGCGGAACGGGTCCGCCAGGCCTTGCTAGGCAACCTCCCAGCCGGCGCGGCAGCTTTCTTTCAAGAACTTGTCCGCTTCGGGCGCATTGGTGGCCTTCATCGCCGCGGCGTCCCAGTAAAGCTTCTTGCCCACGCGCATGGCCACCAGGCCGAGCAAGCCGATCTCGCTCAGCACAGCGCCGTATTCGAAATTGCCGCTGGCGGGCTGGCCGCCTTTGCACGCATCCAACCAGTCGCGATGGTGCCCTTTGGACCGCGGGAGCGTCTTGGCCGGACGCTTATAGTTGTCCATTTTCGAGCCGGGCAGAAGACGCGGATCACCCGCCCAACCCGGGCAGGTGAGCATGCCCTTGTCGCCTACGAACAGGATGCCGTTGCCACCAGCGCCGAGCTGGTCGTCCGGCTCGAGGCCCTCGGGCCGCGGCGGCATCAGGCCACCGTCGTACCACGTGAACTTCACCGCCGGCATCTTGCCGCGCGGCCCGAACTGATAGCTGTAGAGGCCGCCGGGCGGGGCCATCTCGGGGTCCACACCGCCGGCGCCATGAGCCTCGACGCTCAACGGCGCGCGCAAATCAAGCGCCCACAGCGCGGGATCAAAGTTGTGACAGAAGAAGTCGCCTATGGGAGCGGTGCCAAACGCCCAGAAATCCCGCCAGGTAACCGGCGAATACGCGGAGCTGTAGGGCCGCATGTCACGCGGCCCAAGCCAAAGGTCCCAATTGACACCCTTGGGCACGGGTTGCTCGGCGGGCCGTCCGCCGGGATGTTGCCGGTTCCAACGCGACGCGGTGGTCCAGGCGTGAACTTCGCGCACGTCCCCGATTGCGCCGTCCCAGATCCACTCGCACGTCTGCCGGATCCCATCGCCCGAATGCCCCTGGTTGCCCAATTGGGTGGCCACGCCCGTTTCCTTCGCGACCTTCGCCACCAACCGCGCCTCGAAGACGTTATGCGTCAGCGGCTTCTCGCAGTAAGCGTGCTTGCCCTGCCGCATGGCGGTCACGCACACGTAAGCGTGCTGGTGATCCGGTGTCGCGCACAGGATGGCGTCGATGCTCTTCTCCTTCTCGAGCATGACCCGGAAGTCTTCGTAATCCGCGACCTTGTAGTTCGGGGTCTTCTCGGAGAAGTGCTTCTCGATTTCCGCCTTGACCGGCAAGCGCCCGGCCGTGCCTCGGTAATAGAAGGCATCCAGGTTCTGAAACTCGCTCGGGTCGGCCACCGCGATGATCTGGGCATCCGCATGGCTGAAGAGCCCTCGAGTGTTGGTGCGGCCCTGGCCGCCGCAGCCGATGATCGCGATGTTGATTTTCTCACTCGGCGCGACGAACTTCGCGCCGCCCAAAACGTGCCGCGGCACGACCGTGAACGCCGCAACCGTCGCCGCGGCCTGGCCCAGGAACTTGCGCCGGCTCACCACCGGCCCGTTGGTTTGAATGCGCTTCATAAGGATCGAATTTGCCACACTCTGCGCCTTCCCGACCGTTTGGTCGAGCCGAAAGAGATCATTCCATTCTATTCATTCCACCCCCCCACCGCCGGCATCGCCCCTGGCGGGTCGGGGGCCGCATCCGGCCTGGACGCGGCCCGGCCCGCGGACCTCGAGGCCGGCCGCGGGGTTCAGCCGCCACGCTTCACCGGTTTCTCGAGCGCGTGCCGGTACTTGCGCTTGAACCGGTGGCACGACCCAAACGACGTCCGCCCCTCGTCGTTCTCCCACACCTCGTCATAAGCGGGCGCGCGCGGGCGTCCGCGCAGGCGGCGTTCGCTCAGGATGTTGCCCTTGCTGTCACATCGCACTTCCAGGAACACGACCTTCTGGTTGCGGTTCAGTCGATTCGACAAAATGACGAGTATCTTGCGGTTCAGCTTCATGCGCGGTCACTGCTTTCGCTCCAAACGGCGAAAACCGCGCCATTCTGGTGACTGGCTCCCAGTCGTCAACCAGAACCTCGCGGAGGGAGCGCGCGTCGAGCGCCCGGTGAAGCCACCGCGGCGGCCGTGTCACCGGTTCTGCACCGCGCGCATTTGGGGCTCGCCAGAGTGCGGTCCCGGCAGGGACGACCTCGTTATCGTGGCGATGCGAAATGTTTCGGGTGGAGCGGCGACAGCTTGTCGCCGTGTGCCACGTGGGCTCGACACCCACGGGGACGAGCCGTCTCGTCCAGGTGTGAAAGGTGCTCACAGGGCCCGGCCGAAGCCCGACGCAACGGAGACGAACCCCCGGTGTTGGCTGGCGCGCCTGGTTTGACTGCGTCGTTCTACAAACCTGTCTCATCAAGCATTACTCCACATCGGGTGCAGGCTCGAATGGTGTAACCCCGGCTCTTGCCCCGAGGAAGCGCTCGACCACACGATGAACACCGCGGCAAGCGAAACCAACCGCCAGGCCGCAACGCTCGCGCTCCACACTCCGGGCAATACGCGCCGAATCCCCGGTCGAGCCGTTTGTGACAAGCCGGGCACTCCGGCACAGGTGAAAAACAAGCAAAACCCACCAGTGTCAGCCAGCAGACGAAAAAGCCGGCGATAAACCAACCGACCATCGCCTTGGGCAAGAGGAAGGCGGACAATATGCAGGCAAACGCGGCGCCGAGCACAATCCATGCAGCGCTCCTGTGGCGGCGATAACGCTCCGCCTGTGGTCGAAACGCCTCGCGTAAGCGTGACAACTCCTCGGCGGAGAACTCAGATGCGTAGCGCTCTGGTAGCCTCGACGTCTCGGAGTACAGACGAAATGATTTCATGGCGCACAGGGATGCTAACGACTCAAGCTCAGCGACTGGGACGAGACGCCCGCGAACCACGACGAACACGACAACCGGGAGATGCCCTCCCCATTCGCTGCAGGGCCTGGTCGGCCATCGTGTGTCTGACCACCCCTACCGTGGTCATAAACTGCTGCCAGCAGCGCCAACGGCGTGAATGCGACGTTCACCATTATCATAAGCACCGCCCAGTAATATCCGTGCTCAAGTATCCCGTGTGAAAACACGGAGAAACCGACCAACACAAGCTGGCAGCCAATTTCAGCGATGAACATCCAACGCAAGGCTGTAGTGCGAAGTCTTCTCTTGCGCCAAGCGAACCGGCAGGCCGGCCAGACGAGCAACCCGCTCGCGTAGCCCAGAACGCAGACGATCCCAACGAGTACATCCTTCATGCTCCGTGATGCCGCCTACCGACGGCGCTCAGCGACGCCCGTCCCGCGACTCCGGCCCGGGCGTAATCCCGCAAGGCGCATCGGTCATCCACAAATCATCCTGCTTTCGGTGCGCGGGAGTAAACCCTCATAGACACAAACCACGTCGCGACTCCCCAAACAAATCCAGCGACCAAGAAGAGTCCCAGCACGAAATACCACGGGAACGCTTCTTCTTTGCGTGACACGTGCTCAAAGATGATGCCGACGACGCCCATGGAAAGCCCGAAAGCAAGCACGCCACGCAACAGAACGAAACGCCAAAAACCGCCCTGCTTGATTCTCTCCCATCTGGCGAATCCAAAGTGTCGAGCGTCGCTCATACACCGAACTCTTGTTCTTGAACGGCTTAGTCGGGACGCTCCGCCCAACGACCCCAACGACGGTCTTCATTGGCCGTCACGTCCCGGCCAATGCTAGAATGGCGCCTCGGTTTCCATCGTGCGGCCAGTCTGACCGGGACCAGCGGCATTGCAAGTCCATTCTCTGGTGCGGTCTGGGCGGGGCGGCCGCGTCGGGTGCCCGGTGAAGCGCATCGCGGCGGCCGCGTCACCGGTCCTGCACCGCGCGCATTTGGGGCTCGCCAGAGTGCGGTCCCGGCAGGGACGACCTCGTTATAGAACAGCGAAAAGCGCACCAGAACCACTCCCGAGCCCCAGCGGGGCGACATCGCCTCTCCAACACGCACACGCGGGAACATGTTATCGGCGAAGCAAGCGGACCCAGGAGACCTGGGTCACCAACTGGTTGAGCGAGGCGAACGAGATCGCCTGGTTGGTGGCGAAACGCGGCGACGCATTGGCCGGATACGTCGCCAGCGTGGCATCGCCAACCAGGAACACGTTGAAATCCCTTGACAAGTTCTCGAAGCCGGCGCAGGTGCGCGCGTAACACATGTCGGTGGCGTAACCGGTCAACAAGACGTGCCGGATGGCGTTCGCCTCGAGGAAGGCCTTGAGGGGCGCGTAGCCCTGCGCGTCATAGATCACGACGTCGTCGGGGTGCGCCTCGATGTCTCGCGTGACCGGGATGGGCAGGTCCCAGAAGCCCGCGCCGTTGTATTTCGGGCCGGCATCCAGACCTGGGAACTGCTTGAAATAATCGATGACGGGTCGATCGCGCGACAGCTCGAGGGCCGCGGGCAGCGGCTCGCCGCGGTAGCGAAACGACCGCAGCTTCGCCGCCAACTCGGACGCGCCAGCGCGCCGGTCCGCCTCCGTGGGACGGCTCCGAAAGGAGCGGTAGAGCTTCTTGCGAATCGCGTCCTCGTCCCCGGGCAGACTGTAGAGGACCAACGCGACCTTGCCCCGCAGCGCCTTGAGAAACGGGTTGATCACCTCACGCGTATGCCGCGCCGCCAGATGGTTCTTGTCTGGCGTGCAGAAGTCCGCGACTCCCGCCGGCTCGGGCGTGTCCCAGCCTTGGCCGTCGTCGATGCCCCAGGGATGCACCATGATCACGGCGGTGTGCGCCGCGCGCAGCCGGTTGGGCATCTCGATGATGCCGCGGGCATTGTACGAGAAACGCCAGGCGCGCACCTCGAGGTCCGCCTCGGCGTCGTCCACCAACATCGGCGCCTCGAAACGGTTGATCTCCCGGAGCGGCTCGACGAACTCGGGATGATCACCCAGCAGCGGCGCCGGATGCGCCAGGGGCGTCAGGCGATTGGTGTAGGTCCGCGTGGCCGCCGGCGTATCGGCGGCCTGGGCCAGCAGAAGGCCGGCGAAGAGGCCGGCGCCGCACGCGCCAAGCCGGACCCACGGCCAGCGCGAGTGGTTCGGACGAAACGGAGCAGAGTGGGCGTGCATGAGGCAGTTTCCTTCCGGGCCGATCGCCATGTCAACCGATCACCATAGATAGAGGGGCGTCAAGGGACGCGTAAGGGGGGGATAACTCATGTGAAGGCACATTAGCCGCGAAATGAGGCAGAGAGGATCGAAGAGGGGTCCCGCGACGTAACTTTCTCGTGGACAAGTGGTAACGTGCCAGGCTGCCCGCGCGTCCGAGAACAGCACAGACGCTGAGATGCACGCAAAAAACCGGGAAAAACCCTGGAAAATGCGGCACTTTTGAGGGTCAGTTTCGTTGTTAAGTCATTGCTCATGAAAAGGTTGGGTGTGATGGGGGCGGTTTTTTTCAATTCAAGAGTCATATCCCCCCCTATTTCAGGGTCTTTCGGGATAATCCTGGTGGGGGAAGTCTCACACGAAGCCACGAAGTCCACGAAGGAAGGGGAGGATGGACAAGGCGGACAGGGCACGCCGAGGTCATGCGGTCTGCTTTCCTTTCGGTGGCCCCGCACGGGTTGGCCGCCGCGGCGAGGGGCACATCGCGCCGTGACGGGCGGGCGCTTCGCATCGTCAAGGCGGCCGCCGCCCGCAGCGCGGCCTGCGAGGCAAATGTGGGCCGGGAGGAGGTGCGGGACAATGACTCCGTTGACTCAATTGACTCTATTACGGCTTTTTAAAGAGTTATGAGTTATGAGTTATGAGTTGACCGGAGAAAGTGGCCACAAAAGAACGCAAAGAACACAAAGGGGGAAGGCCGGACGGGGGTCCGCAGATTGACGCTCCGCCGCCGCTGAAGCTATGGCGGACGGGAGATTGGCGCAGATGACCGCAGCCACAAAGGAACGCAAAGAACACGAAACGGGGGATGTGGGTGAAGGCGGAACCGCGAATCCCGCGGCGGCGGGACCAATGGACGCGAATCCGGGGCCGGCAGTTGTGAGAGCGGGCAGGCGCTCAGCCGAAGAACCTCACACGAAGACGCGAAGTCACGAAGCAGAATGCCGGTCTCGGAGTGAACACCGGCACCCTGTTCACGACCACTTTTGTCACGACACCGTCCTCGCGGGTGAACAGCGTCAGCGACGGGACCTATTCCGCGAGTTACACGTACCTTGCTAATTCGCCCTTGGTGAGCCAGATTAGCCTCAAGCAGAACACCACAGTCGCATGGTCGTAAGCCGTCAGTTCGATTACTTGGACCGCCTGCGGCAGGTGAGCAGTGTCCCGCAGGGCGCCAACCAGCTCCCGCATAGGGGTCAGTCCTAGAATTGTGACATTTCACGAAGGCCGAGTGCTAAACGCTCCCGGATACTCGAGGCGCAGCGGCCTTGCCATGACGAAGCACCGCGCGCTGGGGGGGGGCGTGGATCGTCAATCCAAAGTGTCACAATTCTAGGACTGGCCCCTACACGCCAAATGACCTATGCGTTTTGAAGTCCAGCCTGGCGTAGAAGTCCTCGACATCTCGGTCATCTACAGACCGCAGGAATACTCCTTCGGAGTGGAGCAGCGGCACGGTGCGCTTCCTCCGGCGTTCACATCGGTTCAAGTAAACGAGCTTCAACTGCAACTCGATGAACAAGGCCGCGTGCTTTATGCCGACGGATATTGCCCGCATGTGGGCTGGTCTGAAACGCAAGCTACTCCGCCTTCTGCGCATCGAGCGACGTTGTTCGTGAAAGACGTTGACTTCGTAGCGGGCGTATCGGTTGCCCTTTCGACTTCGCGCTGGACTGTCAGCGTCAATCGCAGCATGGGATGGGTTTGCGTCGGCGAACAGCGTTCGTCCGCCTCTTGCAGCGCCGTCGAGTTTGCAAGTGGCAGCATCGCTGTGGTGGACGGTGGCTCACTGAAAGCCATTTGGCTCAAGCCGACTGTGTTGCCCTCTTGAATCCCAACCGCCGGTGTCCCGACAAGTAAACGGGTCTAAACGGGACAAGTGACCGTAAACGTAAACGGGGCAGTTCTTATAAACGGTAGACGGGGCAGTTCTTATGATTGACTAGTGACCGTTCGATCTTCCGCTGTCGTCATGGCGCGCAAGCTGAGAGTCGAGCAGACCCACGGAAATCTGGCTCCCGGCACGAGGAGGTCTGCCACGATGACGGGGATCGGTCGTTGAGGGAGCATGGGACTGAGGCGGACAGCAACGCGGGGCCAGCCTCCACCAAGGTTTCCTCCTCCGCCCCCGCAGGCTCGGAGGCCTGCGACACAGCAGACTTGGAAGTCTGCGGCACGACGAAAGCGGCCGCCGGGCTCCCTGCGCTTATCGGTCAAGTGACGAGTGGCCAGACCTCCTAAAGGAGGGACTACCAACTTTCCGCGTTCGTACTCCCTCCTTTAGGAGGTCCGCGCGGGTCGGCAGCTATGACACCAGCGGTTCTGCGCAAAACGTGGTGGCGTCGGGCAACAATGCCTACGTAGCTGACCAATGGCGTCCGGGGGACGGTTCACCTCGAGTTTAGCGACGCCGCTGCGAGCACGCGTCAGTTCTATCGCCTGCGCGCCCGATGAAACAAAGGGGGCAGTCGGGGCAGTCCTGGCAGCCCCAGATTCAGCTTGAGCGCGGCCCTGGCCTGCGGTTCCAATGGCTCGGCACTGCCTTTATGCATCGACTCGCCCTTTGCCTCGCTTCGCTGTCCGGCACCCTCATCGCCGCGGACGTCGTTCCATCGGTCGAGCTGAGCCTCGCCGGCGATTGGCAGGTGAAAGCGGTGGTGGCCGGCGCGGGCCAGGAAGCGGGCGCGCCCCGGACCATCACGGCCACCCTGGACGTCGCGCCGGTCAGCCTGGTCACCGTCGATGCCGAGCGGCACGAAGGACTGCCCGTGTTCAACCCAAACACCGGCGGTTGGATCAAGGGCGCGCAATTGCGGCAGCTTCGCGCCCAGGAAACCACCACGCCGTATCTGCTCGAGCCCTCGAGCCTCGTGCTGCGCGCGGGCCCGACGCCGGATGCCGAAGTGTTCCGGTCGGGCACGGACTATGCCGCCGACCTGAATTGGGGTACGGTTGGCCGCCTTGCCGACGGGCGCATCAAAGAGAATCAGCCGGTGTTCGCAAGTTATCGGTATGCGCCCCTGCGGTTGGACGCCGTGGTGCTCACGCGCGACGGGCGCCTCGAGGTGCGGCGCGGCGAACCTCGCGCCGCGGCTCCCCACGCGCCCGAGCCAGCCCCCGGCGAGCGGCATCTGGCGAACCTCTGGCTGCCGGGGCGCATCGCGAGACTGGCGCCCGAGCATCTGTTCCCGATTACGGAGCTCGCGTATCCCGCGCCCCCCAGGCCCACCCCGACCGTGGCCGAGAGGCTCCTGCCAAACACGCTCAAGAAGCTCCAGGCCGGCGAGCCGCTGCGGCTCATGGCGTGGGGCGACAGCGTAACCGATGGCGGGTACGTGCCAGATCCCGATCGCAACCGCTGGCAAGCGCAGTTCGCCGCCCGGTTGCGCGAGCGATTTCCCCGGGCCACCATCGAGTTGATCTCCCGCGGCTGGGGCGGACGCAACACCGCCAGCTTCCTGGCCGAACCGCCCGGCAGCCCGCACAATTACCGCGAGCAAGTGCTCAGGCCCAAACCCGATCTGATCGTCTCCGAGTTCGTCAATGACGCCGGGCTCAATCCGGCGCAGGTCGAGGAGCGCTACGCCAAACTGCTCGCCGATTTCCGCGCCCAGGGAACCGAGTGGATCATCCTCACGCCCCACTACGTGCGCCCCGACTGGATGGGCATCTCGCGCGAGCGTGACGTGGACGATGACCCGCGCCCCTATGTGGCGGGGCTGAGGCAGTTCGCCGCCCAACACGAGGTCGCGCTCGCGGACGCCGCCCGGCGCTACGGCCGCCTCTGGCGGCAGGGCATCCCGTACACCACCCTCATGCTCAACTCGATCAATCATCCGGATGCGCGGGGCCTGGGCATATTCGCGGACGCGCTCATGGAGTTGTTTCCGTAGCCACCCTCACCCGCCCCCGCGGACGCGGGGGCACCCTCTCCCATCCGATGGGAGAGGGGACACCCTCACCCGCCCCCGCGGACGCGGGGGCACCCTCTCCCATCCGATGGGAGAGGGGACACCCGCTCCGGGCTTGCGGGGCGGCGCGGTTTGGCTACAACTTCGGCCGGGCCACCTGCGGCGTTCTTAATCTGTCAATAGAAATCGACGTTATGTCCTCTCCCACATTTTCCCGCCTTCCCGCGTGCCTGCTCGTATCGCTGCTCCTCGCCACTCCGGTCGGCGCCGGCAGTTTCCTCGAGGACCTGGCCAAACCCCATGAGGGCCGCAGCCGGCGGGCGACCTCGACCGCGCGCATCGGCCCGGACGGCAAGTACGACCCCAAAGCGGACCCGACCGGGGACCTGGACGAGCACAGCAACTCGGACAACCGGCGGGTGGCGCCGGGCGCCACGAACGTCCTCATGGACGTCACCGGTCCCGGCGTGATCACGCACATCTGGATGACATTCCTGGGGCCCGAGCCCCAGGACTGGGCGAAGAACGGCTCCGCCAATCACCAGGAGATGCTGCTGCGCGTCTATTGGGATGGCAGCGAACGCCCGGGGGTCGAGGCGCCGGTGGGGGATTTTTTTGCCAATGCCTACGGCCGCCGCAGCGAGGTGATCAGCCTGCCCGTGATCGTCGAGGACGCCGACTCCTACAATTGCTTTTGGCACATGCCGTTCCGCAAGTCGGCCCGCATCGAGATCGTGAACCAGAGCGAGAAGTCCATTAATCTCCTTTATTTCAACATTGACTGGATTCAGAAGGACGTCCCGGCGGACACGCCCTACTTCTACGCGCAGTACCGCCAGGAATATCCCGCGCGCAAAGGCGGCGATTACCTCATCCTCGAGACCCAGGGCAAGGGCCATTACGTCGGCACCGTGCTGAGCGTGCGCACCCGCAGCCCGTCGTGGTTCGGCGAGGGTGACGAGAAGATTTACATCGACGGCGAGGCCAAGGCCTCGATCTGGGGGACCGGCACCGAGGATTATTTCCTCTCGGCCTGGGGCCTCAAGAAGGTGCTCACACCCTACTTCGGCGTGCCCTTCTTCGATCAATGGGGCATTGTGGGCGGCCACACCAGCGCCTATCGCTGGCACATTCACGACCCGCTGGTTTTCAACACGGGCATCAAGGTCACCATCGAACATTTCGGCTGGATCGCTCCGGACGAAAACCCGCAAAACCGCAGCACGAGTTGGAACGAGCGCGAAGACGATTACTCGAGCGTGGCCTTCTGGTACCAGACCGGCCAGCCCACCTTCGCCGAACGCGCGCCCCACGCACGCGAACGCGCCCTGCCCAGCCTCGAGCGCGTTCAGGTCGCCGCCGCGAGTTTGACGGACAAAAAGTTCCACGGCACCGGCGACGCTCACCCGCAGCAACTCGACCTCTACCCCGGCCCGCAACTGCTCTACCAGCCCGGCAAACAAGAGGATGCCTGGCTCGAGATCCCGTTCACGATCACGAAGAAGGAACCGCTGCGGCTGCTTTTGAACGCCACGCGCTCCTACGACTTCGGCCGCTACCAGGTATCCCTCAATGGCGTCAAGCTCGGCGGGGTATTGGACTTCTACAACGCCACCATCATCGACGAGGAATTCCATCTCCTGGATTTCTGGCCCGAGCCGGGCCCATACACGCTGCGCCTCGAATGCGTGGGGCGCAACCCGGCCTCGCAGGGATATTACCTGGGCCTCGAATCGTTGCGCCTGCGCGAGCGCCGCCCGCGCGTCCTCGAGTACGGGTTCGGCAAAGACAAAGACTGGCGGACGAACCAGGTCCTCTACCGATAGGCCGCCGCGCCAAGCCCGCCCAACCTGGGTCACTTCACGTCGGCTCGCCCGGCGCGCCCGTCGTCCCGCGCCGGTGGCCCCGCTCAAAGGTCGATCATGGCCTTGACGACGCCGTCGCCGTAGCCGGCCACCAACTCGAAGGCTTGCTGGCTCTGCTCGAGACGAAAGCGATGCGTCACGAGAAAATCCGGCTGGACCCTCCCCTCGGCCACCAGGTCGATGGCCGTCTGAACGCAGTTGTTCTGGCGCCGCACGTTGACGAGGGAGATTTCTTTGCGGCGCATCAGATCGATCTCGAAGCTCACGCGCTCCGTCCGCGGGATGCCCACCACCACCAGCTTGCCGCCTGGTTTGAGCAAGCCCACGGCCTGATCCAGCGCTTCCTGCTCGCCGGCGCATTCAACGACCACATCCAGACCAGCGGGCTCCTGTGCGAGGATGTCTCGCGCGACATCCGTCCGGTCCGGGTTGCCCGCCCAGCAAGCCCCAGCCTTGTTCGCCAGTTCGACCCGGTAATCCAGCCGGTCCGTGGCATACACCCGATCGACACCCCGGCTGCGCCCGGCCAGCAGCACGGAAAGTCCGATGGGCCCGACCCCGAGGATGCCGATCCGCGCTCCCGGCGCCCAATCGCTCAAGCGGACCGCGTAAACCCCGATCGAAAGCGGTTCGCAGAGGGCGGCCTGCTCGAGCGATAGACGCCCGTGGACCGGGTAAAGGCTCGCCTCCGGCATCACGAGCCGTTCGCCCAAACACCCGGGCAACTCCCCCGGACACCCAAGAAAGCCCAGCCTCCGGCAAGTGTGCGGCCGCCCCGCTCGGCATTGGTCGCACTCGCCGCAACTGACCGCCGGATCGACGGCCACCTCATCACCGGGCCGCACGCGCTTCACTCCTGGCCCGGCCTCGAGGACGGTGCCCGAGCACTCGTGACCGATCAGGAAGGGGAATCGTACGGCCCGCGCCCCAATGCGACCCGTCTCGAAGTAATGCAAGTCCGAGCCGCACACGCCGACTTTCTTAATGGCCAGCAGCACGTCGGTGTCGTGTTGCAGGCGCGGCGCGGGCCGCTCGACCACCTCGAGCCTCCGCAACTCGGTTAGTGCCACCGCTTTCATCGCGTCGCGACCATGCGCGCGATCATGACGCGGGCCCGCCCCCCGTTCAATGGTCCGTTTCCAGGCGCCCCGGACGCGGCGCGGCGGGAAAATGCTGCGATCGCAGGCGAACCTTCTGTTACGCTGGCCCGGCGATGGCGAATCCTTATTTCGAGCCCGGCGGGCAGCGCGCCGCCAAGGTGAGCGATCTCTTTGGAGCCATCGCCCGCCGCTACGATCTCGTCAACGACGTGCAGAGCTTCGGGCTCCATCGCTACTGGAAACGGCGGCTGGCCGCTCTGGCCCGGGTCGGTCCTGACGCTGTCGCGTTGGACCTCTGCTGTGGGACCGGGGACATCGCTCTCCGGATCGCCAAGTCGGGAGCGGCGGTGGTCGCGCTCGATTTCAGCCTGCCGATGCTCCAGATCGCAACCGCGCGGACCTCGCCCGGCGCAGCCGCCCCCGTCTGGTTGATCCGGGGCGACGCCTTGCACATCCCCCTCCCGGACAACTCCGTGGACGCGGTGACGATCAGCTACGGCCTGCGGAACCTGGCGGACGTCCGCGCCGGGTTGCGCGAGATGTGGCGGGTGGCGAAACCGGGCGGGCGCCTGTTGGTGTTGGATTTCGGCAAGCCGAAAAGTCCCGCCTGGCGCGCCGTGTATTTCGCCTACTTGCGGCGCGTGGTGCCGTGGTTCGGACGCCTCCTCGGCGGCAGCGCCGACGCCTACGCCTACATCCTGGAGTCACTCGAACACTACCCCGCACAGGAGGGCGTGCTGGCCCTCACGCGCGAGTTGCCTGTCACCAACGCCCGGGTCGTCAATTTCCTGGGCGGTGTGATGAGCATCAACTACGCCGAAAAGCTATGAGCGCCCCGGAACAACCCGTTTGTGTCAATAGTGAGGACCGACCCCTTCGGTTTTGCGCGTGGCTGCAGGAGGCGCTCGCGGCGGGGCAGCCGTTTGCGCTGGGGATCATCGCGGGGGCCAAGGGCTCGAGCCCGCAGAAGAAGGGGGCCAAGGCGATCTTCTTCCCCGATGGCCGCATCCTGGGCACCCTGGGCGGCGGTTGTCTCGAGGCCGAAGTCCAGGAGCGCGCGCGCCGCGCCCTCGCCACCGGGCAACCAGCCACGTTCGAGTTGGTGCTGGATCATGATTTTGGCTGGGACGATGGCCTGATCTGCGGGGGGAGCGTCGCCGGGCTCATCCTGCCCCAGGCCGCCGACGCCCGCGAGCTCTGGCTGGAATTGGCCGGGCTCGAAGAGACGCGCACCTGGGGTGTCAAGGACGATTTCACAATCGGCTGGGTCACCGAGCTTGGCGGCCCGTGGCGTTACCAGGAGACGATCTCGCCGCCCTGCGTCCTGTGGGTGGCCGGCGCCGGGCACGTGGCGCAAGCGGTCGCGCCGCTGGCCCTCGACCTGGATTTCGCGGTCACAGTGATGGACGATCGGGCCGCCCTGGCGAGCCGCCGGCACTTCCCCGCCGGCACGCGCCTGCGCACGGGCCCGTGGGAGCAACTGCTGCTGGACCCCCTGCCCCGCCGGCCCACGTTCGGCCTGATCGTTACCCGCGGGCATCAGCATGACGCGCTGGTGCTGCGCCACTGGCTGGCGAAGCGCTTCGCCTACCTCGGGATGATCGGCAGCCGCCGCAAGGCGCGCCTGCTCTTCGACGGGTTGCTCGAGTTGGGCGCCGCCACCCCCGAGGCGCTGGCCCGCGTGCACTCGCCGGTGGGGCTGGACATCGGCGCGGTGAGCGTGCAGGAAATCGCCGTGAGCATCGTGGCCCAGTTGATCCAGAAGCGGGCCGAATGCCTGGCGTCCCGGAAGAGCGGCGGGCCTTCCGCGACGAATCACTGAGCCGGGGCGCGGCCCCGGGCAAGACCAGCCTACTTCAGCTCCGGGTCGCCGCTGATCAGCATGTCTTCCATCAAGGCCAGCGCAGTGGCCTCGGCGATCTCACGGACGCCAAAGTTGCGGGCCACGTGCCCGGGCGAAGCACCGCCGCCAATCACATCCGCGGCCGTGGCCTGGCCAAGGATGCGTGCGTCGTGCAAACGGATGGCGGTGGCCTGAATATCGGGCACGGCATAGACCTTGTCGCCGGACACTTCCGAGACGGGCAAGTTGCGCGAGGAGATGAGCACCTCGAGCACGACATCGGCGATCTTCGCCAGCGCCTCGCGGTCCTTGCGTGCCTGGTCGCCCTCGGTCGGCGTCGAGAAGGCCCGCAGCGGGTTGTCGCCGATCAGTTGGCTGGCAATGCGCTGGTCGGCCAGGCTCGCGCCCGCCATGCGCAACGGCCGGCCAAACAGCCGCTCGAGGTCGCGCACGGTCTGTTTGTCGGCCAGGCTCGCGGCCGGCCGATCCTGGAACCGGTAGGTGTTGTCCTGGTTGGCACGGTCCGACTTCACGGTCACCTGGCCCTGGCCGGCGGGCAGCGGACCCGGGCTGCGGACGTCCCCGATCACCGTCACATTCCCACCCGCGGAGATCGCTGGCGGGGCCGGGGCGCCCTCCGCCTCCCTCGGCGCCGCGGGGTCGATCTTGACATTCGAGTTGACCTGCGTGCGCGTGGACTCGGTCTTCTCGGTCCGCCCGGCCAGCTTCATGCCGGACTCCTCGTCCACCAACTCGCGGTTGATGAAAATGAGGATGCGCGGGCTGCCCGGTTTGGCGTAGGCCGCTTTGAAGCGGTCGATGATCGAGCGCGCCTGTTCCGGCGAGACCAGGACCGGGCGTGTTGCCAGCGGCTGTTGCTGATAGACGTAACCCGGGGCCGGGGGTGGCGGCACGGTCGGCGGCGGGGAGGGAATGGCGATCACCGGCGGGGGTGGGGGCGGCGTAATCCTGGGCGGCGGCGGCGGAGCGGCACAGGCGAGCGTGGCCGTGGCCGCCAGGCAGAGGTAATGTGTCGTTCTCATGGGAACTGAAGTGTTGGTGGGAGCGATGCGGCGGAGAGCGCCGTCTCGCGGACAGGCTCAACGCGCTTGCCGCACGCGAATCGTGTAGCCTTTGGCTTGCGCGTTCATGGCCTTGAACGTTTTTCCTTCCTGGGCATTCTCGTCCAGGATGAAGGTCTCGAACGGCGTCTCGTCGCCGACGGGCGCGCCCAGGGCGTCCTTGAAGACACAATTGATCTGCACCTGGATTCGACGGTTGAGCCGGTTGCGCATGTTGGCCGTGATCTGGAGCCGGCCGTCATCGGTGAATTTCTCGAAGAGCCCCGAGCAGGTGACTGAGCGCTCGACGTCCTTGTCCAGGAGCACCAGTTTGAGCTTGTTCTCGAGGTCGTATTTGGTGGCGTTCCTGGGCGCGTAGGCGCCCCCTTCGTGCCCGGTCACGACCGTGCGGGTGGCGCTCTCGACGGACTCGGAGACCGGGACACAGCCCGCGGCCAGAAGGCCGGCGGCGCCAAGGGCGAGCAAGAGATAACGGTTAGGTTTCATAATCAAAATCGACTGGTTCAATTGTTCTTATCGCTGATGAAAATCACGGTGTCACGGTTCGCGTCGCTGACATTGATCGTGACGGGCTTCGTCACAGTGCTTGGACTACCCGCGCCGTCCAGGAATTCAACCGTGGCGCCGTACTGTCCGGGCGGGAGGCGGAAGGCCGAGAAGCTCAGGAAAGCCGGGAGATTGTCCCAGCACCGCGTATCGGCGGCGGGGGTGGTGGCGGCGGAGATGATCTTGCTCAGCAGCCCGGCGGCGGCCAGGCCCAGGCCCGCCTCGCGCGTGTCCTTGCGCGAGGCCAGCGCCAATCCCCCGATCAAGCCGACGGTGCCCACGGCGTCGGTGGTGCTCTTAAAGACGGCCTTGTTGCCCAGGATGTGGTCCATGACGCGTCCGCCCCGCGTGGTGGCCTGGAAGTTCAGATCATCGAACGGGTCCAGGCGCACGACGATGTTCGTCACGCGCAGCATCACGGCGCGGTACACCGACGTGCCCGGGTGAAAGCGGAGCTGCTCGGCATACTCGCCCGTGGCAAGTTTCGAGGGGCCGTTGCCGAACTCGGCGAAAACGAGCACATTGGCCTGGGCATCCCCAGGCAGCGGCCGATAGAGCCGGGCTTCCGCCTCGGCGCGTTTGAACGCGTCCGAGCCGTCGCCGCCGAGTTTCATGCTGGCCAGGCCGTCCAGGTAGTCGAGCAGCACATAATCGGCGGCGTATTCCTTCCGTTCGGTGTCGCTGTCCTGGAGTTGCGCGCTGCGGAAACAGGCACGGGCATTGTCGAGCTCCCCGTCCATCCAATAGAGGATGCCGCGGTAGTAATAGGCCATCACGCGCTCGTACGGTTCGCCGTGGAAGGTCTTCTTGGATTCCGCATGGAACATGCTCCTGGCCTGCCGCGCGCCCCGGTCGTTGACAACCACCCCGCCGATGGTCAGCAGCGCATCGTCCAGCAATCGGCGAGCCTCGGCGAGTTCACCCCGGCGCAGGGCCGTGGCGGCCGTGCGATACTGCCAAAGCACCCGGTCGCGGGGCGGGCCCTGGGCGATGGCGGTCTGACCGTCGAGGAGCGGGTCCCCGGTGCGGGGCCAGTTGGCGCGTCCCTGCGTGGTCTCGCAGCCGGTCAGCGCCAGCAGCGCAACGGCCGCCGCCAGCAGGAACCGGGTTCTTGTCACAGTAACCATGTTGCGCGCCCGGCAGATGCAAACTCGGCCGCCCAACGCTCGGGCTGGCGCCGCCGCACCGGGTGGGCCTGTCGCCAGGCCCCCGGCGCTACCGGTACGCCGCGTCCTCGAGGCCCTGCTTCTTGATCTCGGCCTTGTCCTCCCAGACAATCACGCTGGTCCGCACGTCGATCAACTGGAAGGTGTAGAGGACATAATCGCTGATGCCCTGCGAGGTCCGGTGCGGCAACCCCTCGAGCTTGCCTGTCAGGATGTAGTCGGCGCCCTTGAACTGGGTGACGCCCGGCGTGTCTTTGGCGGGGTCGCTGGTGACCTGGCCCGTGGCTTTAAGCTCACGTTCGCGCTCGAGTGCCGCCATCCGCGGGTCGGCCTGCGCGCCCGCGCCGCGGATCAGGAACATGACCCTGCCTTGCGCCTTGCTGTTCAACTCGGCCCGGATGCGCGACAGAAAGATGTCCTTTTGGATGGGGAACCGCGTGTTGTTCTCGACGGGATACAGGATCACCGAGGGCTTGCCCGGCGCGTTGGCGATCTCCGGTATGCCGATGATGCTGCGCGCCATCTTGTCCGTCACCGCCACCAGATCCTGCGATTCGATGCCTGTCCCGGCGACGAACCCGCGCTCGTCAGGCCGCATCTCGGTGACCGGCACGCCGGACGGATTTCTCACGCCGGAAGAGGCGCAGCCCGCCAGCAATACCACCATCGCAGCCAGGCCGAGCGCCCAGCGGCGACCGCGACGGCCCGGCGCCGGGTGCTGGACTCGACCGGTTCTTTGCGACCGGGTGCTCGAGGAAGAAAACAGAGAAGGTTGTTGCATAAGTTGGAGTGTGGGCGAGGGGCAGTTGAAGCGATCTTACGTGCCAAACAGGGCCTTGGCGCCGGCCAGGCGGCTCGCGCCACGCCCATCATCGGGCCGCTGCGATTCGCGCCCAAATAGCTGCGCTCGCAAGGATGCCAGTGAGAACACGGCCATTGCGATGAGGATGAACTTGCTCATGACTCTCATTGTCGGCTTAGACCACCCATCGGGGCGATCTATTCAGCCACGATTTTACCACCCGTGGAGGCAGGCGCAAACCAATCCTGCATCGCCACGTTGCCCGCCCGATCCGGCCCGCGAGGCCGTCGCGCGTTTGACAGGCTGAAGCGGCACTCCGAACAGAAGCAACCTCAAACGACCGCACGCTGGCCGCCCGATCCGGCCCGCGAACTACTGGATGATCCGCAAGTAACGTCCCATCCAATACGGCAACAGGAACTCGTCCCCGGCCAGCTCTGTCGCTCCGCCGTCACCGCCGTCCATGATGAACGGGTTGCCGTTCCAGCGCATGATCGCGCGCTCATCCGGAGGAAGAAGTTGGGCGATCTGCTGGCGGCGGAAGTTGTCCGGGAGCTTCGTGATGTCGTAGCGCAGCGAGTTGCTCACGCTCCAACTGATCAGGTCGAGGGGATAGGTTTGGAGCGTCCACATCGCCCCTTCCGCGTCGCAGGCCGGGGCCCCGGTCATCGCATAAACGAAGTTCCAGAGCGGACAACGCTCGACCTTCTCGAGCTCCCAATGGTCCTTGACGGCTGCGGCGTACAGGCGCCGAAGGTCCTCCGTAAAGGCATAGCGGTAGAGGGTCCAGTAGTTCACAAAGGCCAGCAGATCATCGGAGTGGTTCCATTCGCTGCCCATATCGTTGTCGCGGAACACGTAGCCAGGCGTGAACGTGAGCGCGGCCATGGTATTGGTGATGTTCTTCCGGTAGTCGTGCCGGTCGAGCAACTCGAAAGCGCGTTCGCGGTACACCGGCTTGCCCGTGAGTTGGAACCCGAATTGCAGGAACGCGATCATCTCGGCGCTGTTGAGGCGGCGGTCGCCGATCGTTGGAGGGTAGTGATTCACGTACTCGGGGTTCCAGCGGCCCCAGAGGGTTGGCTGTCCGTCCACGTCCACCAGGTAGAACTTGTTGCGGACGATGTGCGCCAGAATGCGATCATAGACACCCGCGATGCGGGCTTTCTCGGCGGGCGTGCGGGCGGTGGTCTCCAGCAGCACGGCATAGGCGAAGGTGTGCGCGGTGATTTCGTCACTGCTGGTGTGGGCCTTCCATTCCCAGCGCGTGTCGGGGGCGGTGTGCCAGCGGTCGGGGTCGGAGACCTTAAAGCCGGTGCGCTCGAAGGTGCGCGCGGGAAAACCGTCGAGCGGGTTGATCGCTTGGAGCCGCTCGAGGGCGCCAAACGTCTCCCAGGCATTGGCGCGCGCCTCTTCCTCGCCGGTGACCGCGAACCGAAAGGCCTGGCTCGCCAGGTAGTAACTGCTCCAGGTGCCGTCGTTGTCGGTGTCGATCATCTCCGCGGTGGTGATGTCGCCCGGCGTGCGCAGCCGCAATTCGGCGCAGAAGCCGTAACGCATGTGGCGCTGCCGGACTTTCCTGTCGTAGTAGGCGGCCTTCTCCGCCAGGGTCATGCGGCGGAACTCGATCTTGTTGAGCCCCGTGCGGGTCAGCACCATCGCGTCGCCTTGCCTGGTGAGCTGGATGTCGGTCACCTGGTCATCGTCCAGCCAGCGTTTCGAGGCGAAGTACCGCGTTCGCCCCGGTCCGGCCTGGTACACCACGCCCCGGGTGGTCCCCACCCAAAGCCCTTCGGGCGCCGGCGCCAGGCAGGTGACCTCGACGGCTGGCAGGTTCGTCTGCAACGGCAGGATTTCCCGCCCGGTGGTGGAATCCACACCGTAGTAGCCTCGAGAGGTTCCCAGCCACATCTGGTTGCCCCGCACCGCCAGCGCGGTCAGGTCTTTGCCGCGGTGAAACACATCGACCCGGTTGTTCGCCACCCGGAAAACAAGGTCGCCGGCCAGCACAAAAAACTGGTTGCCCGCGGCCTGGAGCTGCTCGCTCTTGCGCGGCGCCGCGAACGGAAGCGGCACGATCTGGGTCCCGCGCAGCAACGCGAGGTTCGTCGCGCTCGCGAGCAACACGCTGAAATCGTCCGCCACCGCCAGCCGCCGGTAGCCCCCGGCCGGCACGCGGCCCTGGTAGCGCCCGCCCCACTCGTTCGAGAGATACTCGTCCTCGAACAAGTAGAACAACCGCCCGCGCAGCGCCGTGATGTCACGGGGCGTCTTGCCCGCCAGCGGCCGGAACGTCCGGTCCAGGGACAACCGGTCCTCGAAGAGCCGGGCCAGCCCGCGGTCTGTCAAGACATAAACGATGCCGTCGTTGTTCACCACCAGCCGCTGCAAGGCCGCGCCCTGCAACTCGGACGAGGCGGTGTACTTCACCGACGCCGCCTGAAGAAAAGGGGTGTCGCGGACGGCCCCCGCCACGGGGCCGGCCAAAGCCAGCGCCAGGCTCAACAGCGGAATGCGCGCGTGGCCGGACCGCTTGGGGGTACTCAAGGTTCGATTCATCTCAACGTCGCGGGGAAACTCGTGCGCAGCACGAGCAGCATAAACGCGGCCAGCACCAGGCAGGCCACCGCCCACCAGAACCAGCGAACCCCGCGGGGCTTGACCCGCGGCGGCCCGAACTCTTCGCGCACGAATTCGTCGTAATCGAACTCCTCATCGGGCAGGCCCAGGTGGTCCGCGGCGGCGCGCTCGGACCAGCCGGTCTCCTCGCAAGCGCCGCACTCGGGGCAGGCGCGCGCGCAGGGCGGCACCTCGGCGCCACAGTTGGGGCAAACCTCGGGCGGCATGGTGCGCTCAGAAGCAGCAGGAGTCGGGCCAGAAGGCCGCGCGCAGTCCCCCCCCCGCCCGCCGGCGCCGTCAGCCCATCCCGGCGTATTCCTCATCCGTTTTGAGGTCCAGCCCCATCAACACGTAGTCGTGCGCGACCGCCTGCATGTCCCGCACATAGTCGGGCAGGCAGACCAGGTTGGTGAAGCCGAGCAGACCGAAAACCTTGATGGCGTCTTTCTGTTCGCCGATGAACTCCGCTTCGACCTTCTCGAGCCCGACCTCACGCGCGATCAGAATGATCTCCGAGACCAAGGCCTTGGCCAGGCCGCGTCCGCGGAAGCCGGGATGCACGAGCACGCTCACCCGCCCGATGTGGCGCTTCCAGCCCCCCAGTTGCTGGTGCAGAGTGCCCACGCCCAGAATCTTGTCCTGCGCCACGCCGAGCAACGGCAGGTTGCGTCCCAAATCGATGCTCTGGCACCAATCGTGGATCACGGCGGGGTCCGTCACCCGGTGCTTCATGAACATCACCTCCTGCGTGGGCACCGCGCGGAAAAAGTCCAACAACGCCGGTTCGTCCCCGCTCTCCAGCGGGCGGACGGGGCAGGTTTGTCCTGACTTCAGGACCACGTCCTTCGGATAGACCTCGAGCACGGCTTCCAGGAGCATAATCGTAGTATCGGTTTGTTTCAGGTCGAAACTACTCTGCGGCAGGCGCGCCGCAAGTGCAAGTTGAACCTCGCAGTTCCGCTTGACCTGCATCAAAGCAACCGGGCCGCAGGCGCGTTACGGTTGGTCCGTGACGAATGCGAAGGTCATAACCTTGGACGTGCGCGATGACATCCAGGCGGGCCGCGAACCGTTTTCACGGATCATGGAAACGGTCGCCAGCCTCGAACCTCGCGACGCCCTGCGCCTGCTCGCCCCGTTCGAGCCCGTGCCACTGTTCGGCGTCCTCGCGCGCCAGGGTTTCTCGCATGCCTCGAAACCACTGGCGGACGGCAACTGGGAAGTGCTCTTCCAACGCGGGGCGGTGGCCGCGGAGCCGGCCCCGGGCGGCCCATCCGCCACCCTTGATGGTGGTCCAGCGCCATGCCCACCCAGCGCGGACCCGCCCGCCCTGGACGTGGATGCGCGCGGCCTGGAACCGCCCCAACCGCTGGTGGCCATTCTCGAAGCCCTCGGGCGTCTCCCGCAAGGGGGCGTCCTGCAGGCGCGCACGGACCGCCGCCCGATGCACCTTTACCCGCAACTCGAGGCCCGCGGCTTCACGGGCACCTCCCAGGAACAAGACGATGGCAGCTTTATCACCCACATTCGACACGCTTAATCCCGCCCCGGCCCCCGCGACCGCTCCCCGCGGCGCCCCGCGGACCCCTGCCGCCGCCGCGCCTGCCAGCGCCCTGGCGCCCTCCGTTTCGCTGCCGCTGCGGTTCGTGCTCACCGGTCTCGCCTCGCTGTTGACCGGGATGGTCTGGCTGGCCGTGCGTCCCGACATCCTGGCCGCCTATCACTACAACCAGTACACCGTGGCGGTGACCCACCTGTTTGTGCTGGGCTTCATCACCTCGATCATCATGGGCGCCATGTACCAATTGGTCCCGGTGGCCCTCGAGACCCGGCTCCACAGCGAAAAATTGGCCGGCCGACAGTTCGCCCTGCACCTCGTTGGGTTCGCCGGCATGGTCTGGACGTTCTGGATTTGGGACCTCAAGCAGGCCGGCCACTTCGGCTCGATCCTCGCCATCGGGGCCGGGATGTTCGTTTACAACATTGCGCGCACGCTGCGCAAGGCGCCCCGCCGGAACGTCATCTCGACCGGCATCGCTTCCGCCCTGGTCTGGTTTTCCCTGGGCGTGATCGCGGGACTCTATGTGGCCGCGGCCAAGTGCTGGACGTTTAGCCCGTTCGACGCGATGGCGCAGATGCACGCGCACGCGCACCTGGCGAGCATCGGTTTTTTCCTGCTGATGATCATCAGTATCTCTTACAAACTGGTCCCCATGTTTGCCCTCAGCGAGCTCCAGAACGAGCGCCGCGCCCGCTGGTCGATCCGCCTGCTCAACCTCGGCCTGGCCGGTCTCTTCTTCGCCATCCTTCTGCGCAGCCCGTGGAAACTCGCGTTCGCGCTCGTGGTGATTGCGGCCTTCGTCGTGTACGCCTCGGAGATGGCAGCAATCCTGCGGGCGCGCAAGCGCCGAGCCCTCGACTGGGGCTTGCGCTACTTCCTCACCGCGCTGGCCCTGCTGGCGCCGCTTTCGTTGCTGGCGCTGATCTTGTGCTGGCCGGGTTTGCCGGCGACGCTGCTCACCACCCAGTTGGAAACGGTGTATGGCTTCGCCGGCCTGGCAGGTGTCGTGACGTTCACCATCCTTGGCTTCCTTTACAAGATCGTGCCCTTCCTGGCGTGGTACCACAGTTACAGTCCGCACGTGGGCCGCCGCAAAGTGCCGTCGCTGGCCGACCTTTACTCGACGCGGCTGCAGGCCGTGGGTTACTGGCTTTTCCTGGTGGGCCTGGCCGCCGTGGCCGTGGCGACCGCCTTGGGGCACGAGGCGGGCGTGCGGTTGGGCCTGCTGCCGTTGCTGGCCAGCCTGGCCGTTTTCGGCGTCAACATGGCCCGTATCCTATCCCATTTCGTTCATGCCCGGCTCGAACCCCTGGGCACGCGCCCGGCCAGCGCCTCATGAGACGCTCAGTCGCGAACCCGAGCCCGGCGTGCCAATCGCCTCAACCTCGGCTTTGAAATGAATATGACCACTGCCAAGTTAGACGAGATCGCCATCCAGGAGGCGCTGCGGCAGGTGATCGATCCGGAGTTGGGCTGCAACATCGTCGATCTGGGATTGATCTATAGCACGATTATCGAGGGCGCTCACGTTCGCGTGCAGATGACGCTCACGACCCCGGGTTGCCCCATGCACGAGAGCCTCACTCGAGGCGTCCAGATGGCGTTGCTCAATCTCGAGGGTGTCGAGACGGCGGATGTCGATCTGGTCTGGGACCCGCCGTGGGATCCTTCGATGATGACGGCTTTCGGACGCGCCCGCGTTGGCCTGGCTTGAGCCGTCGGCGCCACACCGCGGCACGGGCCTCAACGCGCCGCGCGTTCGACCTCGAGTGCGTCCTTCAGAAAGCCCTCGAGAGCTTCGACAGCTTGAGGCACGCCCGGCGCGCCGCTGATCGCGACCTCGAGCACGACCTGGCCCAGGTGGCGTTGCCCGGCCGCCACCGCGCGGAAACGGCTGTTGCGGCTCAGCAGGTCGAGTTCAGCGGCGCCCGTGCGGGCCGAGGGCCGATCCTCCCAGAGACAGTAAAACACGGCCAGGGGCCGCCCCTGCATCTGGTAGAGCGATACCTGGAACGAGAGCGTCAGGCCCTGGAGCCGCACAGCCTGGACGCCTTGCGCCGAGAGGAACTTCAGGCCGCTGGCGGGCAGACAAATGTCCGGTGAATGCGACCGCGCCAGTTGCGCCGCCGCCCGGCCCGGGAACCAGCGAAACCAGAACAGCGACCACACGGAGCCGTCGTCACGCCGCCAGGCCGCCGCCTGGCCCGTGCTGAACCGCAGCACGCGCCGCACTTCCTCCTCGATCGGCAAGAAGCGGAACCCGGCGTCCTTCGTCGGCCAGCGCAGAGTCCAGGTGACACGCGGCCCGAGGCGGGTTTCATGGGCGCGATACCAGGTTTCCGTCCCCACCTCGATGAGCACGAGCCACAGGCACAACCCCGCCAGCCACGTCACAGGGAGCGGCGGCGCCACGCTTCGGCCCGAATCACGGGCGCGCACAACTCTGGGCGCCGGGACAAGCCAGACCGCCAGGCCCCACAACGCCGCGAATGCCACCCCCAGGATCAGGTAGCCGGCCGGATCGTGCCAGGCCTCGATGGCATCGGGCCCGCGGGCAATGGCGGCGGACGTCAGCACCAGCGTCCGCACCACATTCAACCAGAGCGCGACGATCCCGCCCAGCATCACCAGCCAAACACGGCGTTGGCGACCCAGGCGGTAGAGTTCCCCCAGGAACACCGCGGCCATGAAGGTTGCCTGCAAGGAGCGCACCCCGCTGCAGGCCTCGTTGATGCCAATGACGCCGTTATTGAGGTGAATCAGATTCCCAAACCGCACGGCGGGCACCCCGCACCAGTTGACCACCTCGACCGCCACTGCCGCCACTCCGCGCATCAGGGACTGGGTCAGGAGATTCTCGACGGGCGTTGGCCACGGCACGGCCAGCAACGGAAAGGCCGCGACTACCATGAAATGCCGGGCCCAGGCGCGTCCGCCGGCCTGCGCCACCACTGCCAGTGTCAGGGCGGATACGGCCACGGCGGCGGCGATGCTCACCAGCCGCCAGTCCGGGTTGGCCTCCTGGACGAGCCGGATCGGGAGGAGCGAAGCCGCCAGCAGCGCGATCAGGCCGCCCCCCGCAAGGCGCGAGGGCGCCCGCCCGGGAGCGGGCCGGTCCTTCCAGCGCTGCCAGAAAAGATAAAGCGCCAGCCAGGGCACACCCCAGCCGTACGAGTATTGCGGGTTAATCCCCCACTCGACGCTCAGTTGCAGGCCAACCCAAACCCAGAGCGCCGCCACCACAACCGCGCACAGCGCGTGGCGCCGACCCGGCCCGGCTTTCAACCATGCGAGTATCGCGTGCAACCGGACTCGAAGCTAACACGCCTTCCACCCTCCCGACAAAGAGAAAGCGGTCAGTCCTCCGGCAACGGCCGGTTCAGGGTCTCCGGCGCCCAGATCAGCGCAATGGCCCCAAGCAGGTACGCGCCCCCAACGACCATGGCCGCGAGCCGGAAACCCGGCAGTTGAAACGTGCCGTGCAGAGCGGTGGCCAAATGGCCCAGTGTCAGCGGTCCGAGCGCGGCGATGTAGCGGCCGACGTTATAGCAGAAACCCGTGCCCGTGCTGCGCAGCCGCGTCGGGAACAACTCCGGAAAATAAATGGCGTAGCCCCCGAACACCATCAGTGTGCCGAACCCGAGAAACGGCCAGAGATACCAAATCTGGCTGGCGGTCTGGAACGTGCCGTAGGTCACCAGGATGCTCACCCACCCGAGCGCAAGGGCAATCAGGAAGGTCCGTTTCCGCCCGAGGCGGGAGGCCAGGACACTGAAAGAGTAGATCCCAATGAAGGCCCCGATCTGCATGATGACCAGCGCGCGGGACTTGAGCCTCGTCTTCTCGTTCTCGGACATGGCGTTCGCGAGGAGTGCCTGCAAGCGGTGCGCCTCGTCCGCGCCCAGCGGCGCGCTCAGCGCCTCGTCAAGGCTCATCCTGGCGCCCGGAACCAGGCAGCGCAAACGGAGCTCGGCAAACTTGCGCCGCTGCTCCTCGTTCAGCCCCGCCAGGAGCGGCGCGCGCGCCTCGGGCGCCGCGGCCACCACTCGTTGAAGCTCGGCCTTCACACCCGGCGCGATGGTCGGCAGCGTCGAGTCGATTAGCTCGGGACTGTAGAAACCCGCCCCCCAGAGGCCCAGCACCCCGGCAATGGCCAGCGCCAGCCCCACCAGCGTGTTGCGCCGCCAGCGCGGGATGAACAGGTCCCCCAGCTTGCCGAATTCGAGTGGCTTCGCGGCGCCTTTGCCCTCGCGGGCAGCGGCCTGCGCGGCCACGAATTGCTGCGGCTCACGCAGCCGCCAGAAGACGATCAAGCCCAATAACGCGGGCGCCGCCCCGACGTAGTAGAGGCCGCGCCAGCCCCAAACGGGGACAACCAACCCGAGCAATTTCGCCCCCATGATGTTGCCGACGGCCGAGAGCGCCTGGAGCATGCCCAGCGCGCGCGGCCGCGCCGCCGCCGGCATCACCTCCGCCACCAGTGCCGCCCCCACCGCAAACTCGCCACCCACTCCAAACCCGGTCAAGAAGCGTCCGACCGCGAACAGCCAGAATGTGTCCGCCAAGCCGCTCAGCCCGGTAAAAATCGAGTAGATCAGGATCGTCAGACCCATCGTCTTGACGCGGCCCCACTTGTCCCCCATCACCCCGAAGAGCAACCCGCCCGAAGCCCACCCCAGGATGAACAGGGACGTGGCCACTGAGCCGTACTTGGTCTGGACGGCGAAGGACTCCCCCGGCAGCAGCGACATCATGGACAACGACCGCGAGGCCACGAAGAGCTGCTGGTCCATCGTGTCGAACAGCCAGCCCATCGCGGCGAAGACGAAGATCGACCATTGGTAGCGGTTCAGGAGCCGCCACCAGGGGCCGGAGTTCGAAGCTGGCGATGTTTCAGGAGCGGTCGTCACGCAACGGGACGCCCCCAGTGCCCGCGCACACGCGCGGAACGAGCCACTCGGGACGCGCCACCTTCTACCGGCAGGCCAGGCCACCGCCAAGCCAATTCGCAGGCCTGGCAACCTGGCGTTTATTCAGGGCCGTAACGGCCTTCGACAATCTGGCGAAAAGTGTTCTCGCGGACGTTCACAATGGCCATCTCGCGCTGCGCGTTCTCGGGCGAGTCGCTGGCGTGCGCGGCGTTGACCATGATGTTCGAGCCGAACTCGCGCCGGATCGAGCCGGGCGGAGCGTTGGTCGGGTCGGTGGGGCCGAGCACATCGCGGATTTTGCTGACCGCGTGAACGCCCTCATAGACCAGGGCGATGCACTTCTGCGTGCCGGGCTGCGAGCGCAACGCCGGCTCGCACTCGCTCGAGCTGCGGCCCGACATGAAGCGCACGATGTTCTCGAACTGGTTCTCCCCAAACAGCGGTCCCAGCAGTTCGCCCAACTGGCGCTCCGCCGCCAGCGGAATCGGGAAGGCCAGGTCCTTCTCGAGCGACGCGCGCGCCTTGGCCCCCACGACGTCCTGGAACCGTGTGCGCAGGATGTCCCGCACCGGCCCGTAGAAATCCATCGCCTGCGCCGTGCTCATCCGATGGACCTTGATCCCGACGATGAACAGGCCCGTGCGCGAGAAGAAATCGATCATGTTCCCGGGCTTGCCCGACGGGAACCGGAAGTTGTCGGGCTTGAGCAGGACCAGCGTGCGCTCGGGCTTCTCGTCCGCCCCGTAATTGATGACGTTCTCGAGCACGCCGCCGTCCGCGTCTGAAAACCGCGCCCAGAGCTTGAGCTTGCTCTGCGCCTCCTCCGGGGTCGGCGCGGCCAGCACCGCCGGCTCGAAGTAGCGCACCTCGTCGTTGTCGTCCAGGATCAGGTCCCCGTAGGTGTCACGGATGGTCTCGCCGCCGCGCCGCTGCGACGTGAAACTGCCGATGACCGACCGGACCTTTCGGACGGCGTCCTCGCCGGAGAACAACAACATCATGACGCGCCGCCGCCGCTGTGTCTTGGGCTCGGGCGCGAAGTTGCGCAGGATGTAATCCCGGATCAACTCCTGGATGCGCCGGTCTTGCGGATCGTTCTCCGAGACGATGGTCGCCGCGTACTGCTGCACCAGTTCGGCGCTCGGAGCGAACATGCGCGCCCCAACCAGTTCGACGCCCGTGCGCGTAATGAGCCGCGCAACGATCCCGCCGGTGCGCGACTTATGCAGCGAATAGGGAGTGAGGATGGCGTAAGCCAGTTGATCGGACATAATGCGACTATTCCGAACCGCGTTCGCGGCACAAACCGCACCGGCCACTGGCCGGCGCCGGGTCAATGTTCGACAATGGGGTTTGGTCCATCTGGCCGCTCGGTAACCTCTTCGACCTGGCTAGGCCGGGGCTTTCTCGGCTTTCGGTTGCGACGATGCCGGGGCGGCGGCAGGCGTCGTGGGCACTGGCGGCACGACTTTCCCGCCCAATATCTTGAACATCACCACACCACAGGTTGGGCACTTGCCTTTGATGGCCTTGCGCCCGTTCTTCATGATCTCTTCGACCGCCTCAGTGATCTCTTTCTTAGCTTTGCATTTGACGCAATAACCTTCGGGCATAAAAAGTTCCTGGCGGGACGCTTCACGCTGTCGCGCCGTAACGTGGAAAAGCTTACGGGGGGGGTCTTCTCAGCGTCAACAGGGAAAGCGCCAAGGGTACTGACAAGCACCTGTCACGTATTCAGTTGATAACCAACTAGTTAGGAGTGCGATCGACACCTCATCCGCGAAGCCCGACGCTTTTCCATCAACCCCTAAAGCCGGACTTCAGTCGCATCCCGCACGCTAATGTTCAACTTTACTTGCGTGGCCGGAAGTCATCGGGCGAGTTCCGGTTGAACGCATCTGATCGCGGCGCGCTGTGCGGCGCAGCCCGCTCAAGCTGGGGATCCAGAGGATCCGGAGCCGCGAGCCGCGGCGGGCTGGCTCTGGGCCCGCAGGGAGCGCAAGGTGGTCTTGAGGATTTTGCCGGTGGCGTTGCGCGGGAGGTTGGGCAGTTGGAAGACGCGCCGGGGCACCTTGTAGTCGGCGAGCTTGTCCCGCAGGAAATGGAGCAATGCGCCTTCGTCGATCTGCGCGCCATCCTCAAGGGAAACATAGGCGACGGGTTGCTCGCCCTTGCGCGGGTCGGGCCAGCCGATGACTGCGGCCTCGCGAACGCCCGGGAAGTGATACATCACCTCTTCGATCTCACGCGGATAAACATTGATCCCGTTGACCAGGAGCATGTCCTTCTTGCGGTCCGTGATATAGATATAGCCATCCGCGTCCATGTGGCCAATGTCGCCCGTAAACAGCCAGCCATTCCTCAGCGCTTTGGCCGTCTCATCCGGCTTGTTCCAATAGCCGGACATGACGTTCCCGCCGCGCACGCAGACCTCGCCGGTCTGGCCGCGGGGCAACTCGGTTCCCGCCTCATCGAGGATCGCGACCTCGACATTGAGGATGGGCAGGCCGATCGAGCCGGGTTTCCTCAGGCCGTGGATGGGGTTCATCGAGACCACCGGGCTGGCCTCGCTCAAACCGTATCCCTCGATAAGCGTCACCGGGTATTTCGCGGAGAACTCGCGCAGGGTCTCGAGCGGCAGCGGGGCGGCCCCGCTCACACACAAGCGCAGGGGAAGGTCCGGAGGCGCCGGAGTGTGGGTCAGGGCGCGATACAGTTGCGGGATGGCGGCCAGGACCGTGGCCTGGTGGGCCATGATCTCGTGCAGGAGGTTCTTGACGGGGTGCAGGGACTTCACGAGCACGATCGACCCGCCCACCATCAGTGGCAACAGGAGGCAGACCGTCAGCATGAAGCTGTGAAACATCGGCAGCACGAGCGCAAAGCGGTCCGCGTCCACGGCCTCGAGCACGACTTTGCAACTGGCCAAGTTGTGGAGGAGATTGCCGTGCGAGAGCATCGCGCCCTTGGGATGGCCCGTGGTCCCGGAAGTGTAGATGAGCACAGCAAGGTCATTCTCGTCGCGGGGGGGCGCTGCTGGAAGGGCCGCGTCGGGAGGAACCGCCGGGAACGCCTCGACCTTCAGGAACCGAAGGCCGGGGAGAGCCTCGGCAAGCCGGACCAAGGCCTCACCCGCGTCGCCTTCGGTGATCAACAGGCGCACGCCGGCGTCCTGGAGGATGAAACCGACCTCGTCGGCCTTGAGGAAGTTGTTGATGGGCACCACGACCGCGCCAGCGTGCAGGATGCCGAACACGGCGGAGATGAACTCGGGGCAGTTCTTCAACCAGATGCCCACGCGCTCGCCCGGCCGGATGCCATGCGCTTCGAGGAGCTGGCGGCTTACCCAGCCCGCCTGATCGCGGAAATGCTTATAGCTGTATTGGCGCTCCCCCCAAAACGCCGCCGTTTTGGACAGGTGTCTTTCCGCCGATTCGGCGAACGCTGAGGCCAGATTCATGCACACATGGACTGCCAGTTTAGGTGCGGATTGAATGATGTTGTTGGTTCCAAGTCAAGTTCGTTACGCGGGCGGGACAGTTCGTTGCTCTGGACGCGGGCGCGGGGGGGCGCGTAGGCTCGGACACGTGATGAGCGAAGCCACCAGCGGCAGCCATGCTCGAGTACCGTGAGTTCAACGCGCCGCTGCTGGTGCATGCGGTGACCCCCAGCGGGCCGATCCCGACCATCTGTGACCCTGAAGGGCTGTATCCGTATGAGAGCTTCGTCGAGACGAGCCGCCGGCCGCAGCTCCAATCCCATCGCTTCATCGTCCTCGAGAACGAGCGGCTCCGCGTGACCATTTGCCCGGACCTTGGGGGCAAGGTGTATTCGCTCTACGACAAAGTGGCGGGGCACGAGGTCCTGTTCGTCCCGGCGTCCATCAAACCGGTGCGCATCCTTCCCCGGCTCGGGTTCATTCCCGGGGGCATCGAGGTCAGCTTTCCCATCGCGCACACGCCCGTTCAACTCGAGCCGGTCGCGGCGGTGATCCATCGAGCCGGGGATCGGCTCTACGCCTGGTGCGGCGAGCGGGAGCTGCGCTTTGGCCTGCAATGGACCGTCGAATGGTCGCTCGGTGAGAACGACTCGTTCCTCACGCAGCGCACATGCTTCGCCAATCCCACGGGTTCGCCGCATCCGTGGATGTCCTGGTCCAATGCCGCCCTGCCGGCACGCGCCGATACGCAGTTCCATTTCCCCGATGGGCAGGTGCTCCGGCATGGCGAGCGGCTCGAACAAATTGACTGGGCCACGCAAGGACCACGTACGGTGGCCGGTGTGCACAGCATGACCGGGTTCTTCTGGTTGCGCCCCGGGGTGTGCGCGTTCGGAGCCTTCACTCCGAGTCTCGGGCACGGTCTGTTTCACGTGGCCGAGGCGGCGGCCGCGCCTGGAATCAAGCTCTGGACCTATGGCCACGGGGCTGACGAGCGCTGGGGGCAGGCCGCCTCGTTGAGTGGGGAGACCTACATCGAAATTCAGGGTGGCCCGCAAGCCGATCAGTCGATCAAGGACACCCTTGCCCCCGGCGAGCGGCGGCATCATGTTGAATTCTGGTTTCCCACCGCGGCGCCGCTCGAGCTCGACGAACTGCGCTTGCCCACCCCCGAGCTGTTGCCGGTGGATCAGGCGCCCGCGTTCGACTGGCCGCCGAGGGAATCGGTCCGCCGTTGGGTTTGCGTGCTCGAGGCTCACCGAGCCCGCCTTGCCGAGCGCCTCCCGCCCCCTCCCGGCATCGACGAGAATCATTGGGCCCCAAGCGGAATGGACGACCTCGGCGAGGCACTCGGATGGGCTGCGTCCGTGAATTCGTCCGGCTCGAGTGACACCTGGCTCTTCCACTTGGGCGCGTGGCAGGCGGCGCGGAACGAGGTCGAGACCGCACTCGCCACCCTGGCACGGTCAACGGACGAGCGCGCACGCCTTCTGGCTGGCCGGCTCCACCTGCGCGTCAGGCAGGACCCCGCCGCAGCGGTGCATGCCCTGCGCGCCATCCGCGTCGAGGCCCTCACACTGCATCCGCAAGTCATGATCGAGCGGGATCTGGCCTTGGCGGCCTTGGGCCCAGCCACGCTGGCCGAGCGCGCGGCCTGGCTCGAGCGCCTGCTCCGCTGCACGGACGAGTGGCTCCTCGAGCGTCGCGCAGCCTGGCTCGCCGATGCCGGCCGGCTTGATGAAGCGCGGGAGCTGCTCGAGCGCACGCCCTTCCAGCTCGTTCACCAGCGTTACGAGCGCACTCGATTGTGGCGCGATCTCCAGCGCGCGTCGGCCACACCCGGCAGCACCCCGCCCGCCTCACTCGGCGAGGACAACCTCGCCGCCTTCGGAGCCTATCGGGATTTCGCCGGGTGAGGCGCTCACTCGCCGCTCGCCTTCGCTCGCCCGGAGGCGTGAGAACGCGGCTTGCGTGCGCTTCGAGCCGTCCTGGCCCTGGCGTGCCGCATGGTCTCGAGTTCCCGTTTGAGCGGCGCCCAGTAATCTCGATCGCGCAAGCGCTCGAGGGCTTCCTCCGCGCGAAGCGCCTCCGCCACGCCGGCGAGGCGCTTGCTCGCGGCCTGCGCGAGCAGTGGGCGCTGGCGGCAGAGCCTCCGGCAGACCCCGGGAAAACGCTGGGCAACCTCGAGCAGCAGCTCGGGCGTCCGCAACTCCAGCAGCCAGAAGCGGACTTGCGCCCGGTTCGGAGAGCCGCGGTGCCGGAAGAAATGGGCCTCCACGAGACGCCTTATCATTGGCCAGTCCTTGTCTCGCTGCGTCTTCTTGGCTCGCACGAGGTCGGGCAAGGAGACGAGGTCGTAGCGCGTGCCGTCTGGCAGTTTCAGCACCGTGCGGCGCTTCCAGAGTTTGGGAAAGCCATCCACCCCACGCATCCGCGACATCACGTCCACGCGAAGCCGGCCTGCTCCGGGAGCCATGCACCGGAAATGGACGGCATGGCCCGTCCGAAGATGCCTCAATGCGAGCGATGGCACTGCCACCGGCTCGGCCGCCAACTCCAGGAGCGCGCGCCGCAACCGCGCCAGGTTGCCTGCCTCCGCCAGGACCGCGAGGTCGATGTCCCGGCTAAACTCGGCTCCGCCGTAAAACACGCACGCCTGGCCGCCCATGAGCAGGGCGCGAACGTAGTGCGCGCGCATCGAAGAAAGGACTTTGCGTATCGGGCTCGGGGTCAAGGGAACCTCCCAACGCGAGATAAGTTTCCCATAGCTTCTCGCTCTCCAGCCAGCGCTGGACCGGCGTGAGCCGATACCACTCGGCCCATTCGCTCCCAACCAAATCTTCGGGCTGAATCACCGGGTCTGGATAGCAGGCGGGGCGGCCGATGCCAACCCCATTCTCCACGGACCGCCGGCCCCGAAGGGCGCCGCGCCACACGCGCTGGCGCGCCCTAGGGCGGATGCGGTTCCGATCAGGACGGCCGCGCGCGTTTGCGGCCCAGTGCTTCTCTGAGCGCGTCCAGCGGCAGGGTGTTGATGACGTCCGCCTTCGTCAGCCAGCCCTTGCGGGCGATGCCCGCGCCGAGCCGCAAAAACCCGGTGTGTTCGAAGCGGTGCGCATCGCAGTTGATCACGCACTTGACACCTTTGCCGGCCGCGTAGGGCCAAAGGCGCCAGTCGAGATCGAAGCGGATCGGAAAGGCGTTGAGTTCGATCCAGGTCCCGGTCTCGGCGCATGCGTCGATGACCGCCTGCTGGTTGACCTTGTAGGGTTCGCGTTCGAGGAGCAGCCGGCCCGTCAGATGCCCCAGCATGTGCACCCGCGGGTTCTCGGCCGCCCGGATCAGGCGCTTGGTCATCTCGGCCTCGTTCTGGGAGAAACCCTGGTGGATGCTGGCCACCACCACGTCCAGTTCGGCCAGCAGGTCGTCCTCGAAATCCAGCCGGCCCTCGCTCAGGATGTCCACCTCGGTCCCGCTCAGGAGCCGGAAACTCTCGCCTTCGTCAGCCAGTTTTTCATTGACACGGCGCAGTTCAGCCAGTTGCTGGCGCACGCGGGCCGGATCGAGCCCGTTGGCCTGAAACGACGACCGTGAGTGGTCGGTGATCGCCCAATAGGCGCACCCCAAGCCCAGCATGTGCCGGGCAATCTCCTCCAACGAGCCGCGTCCGTCACTCCAGTTCGAGTGGTTATGGAGCGATCCACGCAGTTCCGTCCACTCCAGCAACCGGGGCAGCCCGCCTTTCTCGGCGGCCGCGAATTCGCCCTTGTCTTCACGCAACTCCGGGGCGATGTAGGCCAGGTCCAGCGCGGCGAAGATGTCGTCCTCGGTCTGGCAGTCCAGCCGCAGCGATGGGTCGCGTGTCTCCTCTTGCGAGCGGAAGAGGCCGTATTCGTTCAGGCGCAGGCCGCGCTGGATGGCGCGCTGGCGCATGGCGATGTTGTGCTCTTTGCTGCCGGTGAAGTACGCCAGGGCGAACGGATACTCGGCATCGCTGACAGCGCGCAGGTCGGCCTGGATGCCGCCGGCCAGGATCACACTGGCCTTGGTGTCGCCCTTGGCGCTCACGCTCAAGATGCCCGGCTGCGTCGTGAAAAACTCGATGACCTTCGCGGGGTGCTTCGTGGACGCGAGAAAATCCACGTCTCCGATGATTTCCTTGGACCGCCGCACGCTCCCGGCGGTACTGCAGCGGATCACATCGGCATGAGCGCGCAGGCTCTCGAGGACCGGCTCGGCGGCCGCCAGCGCGTCGCTCAGCAGATGCCGGCTGGCGTATTGGCGGCGGTATTGGATGCCCTCGAGGATCTTGCTTTGGCTCTTGTCTCCAAAGCCGTCCAATCCGGCCACGCGACCGCCCTGGCAGGCCGCCTCGAGGTCAGCCACAGTCAACACCCCCAGCTTGTCGTGCAGTGCCTTGACCTTCTTGGGGCCGAGGCCGGGAATTTGCAGCATCTCGATCAGCCCAGCCGGGATCGAGGCCTTCAGGTCCTCGTAGTATTCGAGCCGTCCCGTGGTGGCCAACGCGGTGATCTTCTGCTGGAGGGCCTCGCCGATGCCTTTGATCCCAGCCAGGCGGTCCTCCGCGATGAGCCGCTCGAGCGGCTCCGTCAGCCCCTCGAGAGTGCGCGCTGCGTTGCCGTAGGCCCGCGTCTTGAACGGGTTCTCGCCCTTGAGCTCGAGCAGGACCCCGATCTCGGCAAGCACGCCCGCCACTTGATCTTTATCCATACCAGCCATCAGGCGAGCGTATCGTCGGCACGCGCCTGGCGCAAGCCCGGGGACGGCACGCGGACCCGTTCCGGCTTGGCTTTCCCGCCGCGCGGGCCCTACCCTCCCCTGATGCGCGTGGGTGGAACACAGCCTTGCGTTCTGACCATCGCCGGCTCGGACAGCGGCGGTGGCGCTGGCATTCAGGCTGACCTCAAGGCGTTCGGCGCGCTGGGGGTACATGGCGCGACGGCTATCACCTGTCTGACCGCCCAGAACCCGTCCGCGGTGCTCGGCATCCAGCCCTGCCGGCCGGAGATGGTGCGCCGGCAAATCGAGGCGGTGTTGAGCGAATTGCCACCCCGCGCCATCAAGACCGGGATGTTGCACTCGCGGGGCATCGTGCGAGTGGTTGTGGAAGCCGTGCGCGCGTTGCGCGGCACGCCGCTGGTGATCGACCCTGTCATGGTGGCCACGAGCGGCCGCCAGTTGCTCGAGCCCTCGGCGCTCCGCTTGCTCCGGGAGGACCTGCTGCCGCTGGCAATGCTGGTGACGCCGAACATTCCCGAGGCCGAGGCGCTGGCCGAGGTCAGCATCGTCGATCCCGAAACCATGCGCCAGGCCGGGCGCGTCTTGCAGAACCGCTACGGCTGCGCCGCACTGGTCAAGGGGGGCCACCTGCGCGGCGGCAGGGAGGCCGTCGATCTGTTCTACGACGGCAGGCAAGAGTTGCTGTTGACGGCGCCGTTCATCCCGGGGCTCAAGACGCACGGAACCGGCTGCACGTATTCGGCCGCCATCGCCGCTTTCCTGGCGCTCGGCCACGATCTGGCTCACGCGGTAGTGCGGGCCAAGCGGTATGTGACCCGCGCGATCGCTCTTTCCACCCGCGTCGGGCGGCACACCGTTCTCGGGAGCACGCGCCCGGCCCGGAAATTGCTGGCGTGACACTGAGAAAATGACGTTCCGGGACATTTCGCTCCTCGCTCTGGGGCTGGGGTTAGGCTGGTGCCACGCGCAGACGCCCGTCGGCGAGTTGGACGAACCCTTCGAGTTTCGTGAGCCGCAAGCCACGCTCTACCGCGTCGTCAAACCAGCGGCCGGCAAGCAGTCGGCCCTTGGCGGGCCTTCCTGGCTGCGGGCCTGGCCCGCCAACGGCTCGAGCAGCTCCCTCGAGGTCGGCAGCCGTGTCGTGCTGCGAGTGACTGCCCCCGGGCTTCTGACCAACCTGCTGGCCGGCGCCGCCGCCAGGGCCGACCGCCAGATCACCTCGAACCTGTTTATCCTCCAGGCCCCGGACGCCTGGACGGCCGCGCGCGAGGCGCAACGGCTGGCGGGGTTGCCCGGGGTCGAGGTCAGCCATCCCGTGCGGCGCCGGCCCGTCAAGCTGCACAGCCAGTTTGCACCGCTGCCTAATGACCCCTATTACGGCCGCCAATGGCACCTCGAGAACCGCAACACCAACACCGGCGCCGCGTTAGGCCCGGACCTCGATGTGCGCCGCGCCTGGGCGTACACGCGCGGCGAGGGCGTCATCCTTGCGCTGAGCGACGATGGCGTCGAGACCGGCCATCCTGACCTGGCGGCGAACGCGAGCCCCACCAATCACTTCAACTTCGTGACCGGCTTCGCGAACGGAAACCCCGCCACGGATGCCCAGATCCACGGCACCGCCGTCGCGGGCCTGGCGGCGGCGGCAGGCGGCAATCGACGCGGGGTCGCCGGCGTCGCGCCAGCGGCGCGGTTCGCCAGTTGGGTGGTATTCGACTCGACCGACAATCTCGCGACCGAAGAGCGCGTCATGGACATGTTCCAATTCCGGTCGAACATCGTGAGCGTGCAGAACCACAGTTGGGGCAACGCCACCGTGGGTCTGCTGCCGCTGGGCACGTTGGAATCGGCGGGCATCGCGCACGCCGTCGAGAACGGCCGGGGCGGCCGCGGGGTGGTCATCGTGCGCTCGGGTGGCAACAACCGAGCCGATGGCAACGACGGAAACGAGGACGGCTACTCGCAGGACCCGCGCCAGATTGCCGTCGCGGCGGTTCGCAACAATGGCCGGGTGGCGGCGTTCAGCACACCAGGCGCCAATCTCCTGGTGGCGGCCCCGAGCGGCGAACGCAATGCCGAACTCGTCCAGGGCGGCACCACCAACTACCCGGGCTTGCTCACCACCGACCGGCAAGGCGCCCGCGGCTACAGCGCCACCACCCTGGACGGCGACACCGCCGATTACACCTTCGGCGCCGCCTCGTTCTCGGGGACCTCCGCGGCCGCGCCCCAGGTTTCGGGTGTGGCGGCGCTCATGCTTGCCGCCAATCCGAACCTGGGCTACCGGGATGTCCAGCAACTCCTCATCCTCGCCTCAACCCAGACTGATCCGGCGGACCCGGACCTCGCCCTGAATGGCGCAGGGCTCGCGGTGAGTCACAACAGCGGTTTCGGAGTGCCGGACGCGGGGCGCGCGGTGGCCATGGCGAGGGCTTGGCGGCCCCGGCCGGCCCCCGTCAGCGTCGCCGTCACCAACGCCACAGGCGGGGCCATTCCAGATGATGGGCTCAAAGTGATGATCACCGGCGACCAGGTGCCGGCCTCGCTGGCCCTCATCCCGGCCTATCCAAGCCAGGGCGTTCACCCGGTGACACCCACGACGGCGTTGGCGTTGGTAGATGTCGGGCAGGCGCTCAAGCCCATCACGCAGGACCTCCGCGGCAAGGCCGCCCTGATCCAGCGGGGGACGAGCCTTTTCGTGCAGAAGATCGCGTTTGCGGCCGCGGCTGGGGCCGGCCTGGCGGTGATCTACAACAATGTCGATGGCAGCGAGCGCATCTACATGGCTGGCGCGGACATTCACCTGGCGCCGATCCCAGCCGTCTTTATCAGCCAAACGGCTGGCGAGGCCCTGCGCGCCTACATGCTCACCAATGCGGAAACGCGCGCGCAGATCGTCCTTCAGGCCGCGCGTTTCGCCCTGCCCGTCACCACCAGCCTCCTGTGCGAACATGTTGCCCTGCGCGTGCAAGCCGGCCACCCACGCCGGGCCGACGTCCTCATCACGCTGACTTCGCCGGCGGGAACGCGCAGCATCCTGCATCATCCCAACCAGGATTCCGGGACCCGCCTCGACGACTGGACCTACTACTCGACACACCATTTCTTCGAGAGCAGCGTCGGTGTCTGGCAGGTCGAGGTGGGAGACGAACAGGCCGGCCAGGCCGGGCAAGTCGCCTCGGTCGAACTCTCGATCAAAGGCACGCCTATCGCCGATTCGGACGGGGATGGTTTGGACGACGACTGGGAGCAGGCGCACTTCGGCTCGCTCGCCCTCGGCCCCCGAGACGACCCGGATGGGGATGGCCAGAACAACCTGCGTGAGTTCATCCTGGGAACTGATCCGCTCGTGGTGGACATGGCGTTCCGGCTGGATCTGTCGCCCTGGAACAACAAGCTCGCTCGCTTGAGCTGGCCCGCCACGACGAACTTCCACTACCAGGTGCTCGTGGGGACCGATCCATCCGCGGCGCCCACCCTGGCGGCAGACCTCCCCGGCCGGTGGCCCGAAGCCGAGTGGTTCACTGCCTACACGAATCTCCACCATCAGTTCTTCCGGGTACAGGCGATACCCTCGGGACAGTAGGGTAGGGAAACGAGATCGGACTGACGTCCGATGCTACGGGGGGTAGGAGCCGACGTCAGCCGGCTCAAGCTTCTCCGTTAATCACCCGGCTCGGGGTTGATCATGACAAGTCGGTTGGGGGGAGAACGCTCGCCCTCACCGCCGCCTTCGTCCAGCCAGGGTGGAGCAGGCGAACGGACCTATCAGTGCGGGACTACCGCGGGCCAAGCCGCCGCCTTCGTCCCCGCAAAGTCGAGTAGGCGAAAGGAGGCGTAGCCGCGACCGATCAGCTCGGGACTACGGCGGGACCAAGGCGGCTGAGGGCGAGCCTCCTCAAGCGGAGCTTCACTTGTCCCCATTCCGCGAGCTTTCGGCGTTGCGCGGGCCGTACGGCGGGGGCTATAATCCACGTTATGCTTTCAAATGCCCGCCGGAAGGCCGGTCCATGAAACACTATCTGGATTTCGAGAAGCCGGTCGTCGAGTTGCAGCGCAAGCTCGACGAGCTCAAGAAGCATCCGGAAGTCCACGCCCTCGAGATCAACCTCCGGGACGAGATCACTCAAATCGAGCGCAAGATCGCCGAGACGCGCAAGGAGATCTTCTCGAATCTGACCGCCTGGCAACGAGTCCAGCTCGCGCGCCATCCGAAACGGCCGTTTACCCTCGATTACCTCGCGAAGGCCTTTACTGACTTCATGGAGTTCCACGGCGACCGCTTGTACGGCGACGACCGGGCGGTGGTGGGCGGGTTCGCCCGGCTGGAGGGACAGAAGGTGGTTGTCATCGGCACGCAAAAGGGCCGGGACACGAAGGAGAACATCCTCAGGAACTTCGGTTCGGCGCATCCGGAAGGATATCGCAAAGCCTTGAGGCTCATGAAGTTAGCTGACAAGTTCTCCCTGCCGGTCGTCACGCTGATCGACACGGCCGGGGCTTACCCTGGCATCGGCGCTGAAGAACGCCACATCGCCGAGGCCATCGCGGTCAACTTGCGGGAGATGATGCTGCTGGAGGTGCCAATGATCGCGGTGGTCCTGGGCGAAGGCGGTTCAGGAGGCGCGTTGGGGCTTGGGGTGGCGGATCGTGTGCTGATCCTCGAGAACGCCTACTACTCCGTCATCAGCCCCGAGGGATGCGCCGCGATCTTATGGAAGGACCGCACTGCGGCAGCCAAAGCCGCGGAGGCGCTCCGCATCACTGCCAGGGAGCTGTTCGAGCTTCGGTTGGTGGACGAGATCATCCCGGAGCCGCTGGGTGGCGCGCATAACGACCACATCACAATGGCGGAACTGCTCAAGCAGTATCTCATCAAGCACCTGCACGAAGTGCAGGGGCTCTCGACGACCGACCGCTTGCGCGCCCGCTACGAGAAATTCCGGGCCTACGGGCACTACTTTCAGAAGCCCGCCGGTCCCGAGGCCTCGGCCGATCCGGCCCCTGAGGCCGCCTGACGCGGCCCGGGTCGGCCGAGCTCACCACCGCGCCCTTCCTGGCAGGCGAATCTCGTGCTGTACCCGCTGAAGTTTCATCCCGTGTTCATGGAGCGCGTCTGGGGCGGGCGCAGCCTGGAGCGGCTGTACGGAAAAGGCCTGCCGTCAGGCGCGGTCATTGGGGAGTCGTGGGAAATCGCGGATCGTCCGGAGGCAGTGAGCGTGATCTCGAACGGCCCGCTGGCCGGCCGGGACCTGAGATGGCTCATTGAGAACCACCCGGATGAACTGCTGGGGGCGGGTCATTCACCAGTCGAGCGCTTTCCGCTCCTTATCAAAATCCTCGACGCCGAGGACACGCTGTCCGTGCAGGTGCACCCTCCCGCGTCCGCGGCCTGCCGGCTCGGGGGCGAACCCAAGACCGAGTTGTGGTACGTGGCGGAGGCGCGTGGACCCGCCGAGTTATGGGCCGGGCTCAGAACGGGCGTGAACCGAGGGACGTTCCGACGGCGCCTTGGCGACGGCTCGGTGGCCGAGTGCTTGCATCGGGTTCGCACGAGAGCGGGCGACGCGATGTTCCTGCCCAGTGGCCGTGTTCACGCGATTGGCGCGGGCCATGTCATTTTCGAGATTCAGCAGAATTCGGACACGACCTACCGGGTTTTTGACTGGAACCGCGCCGGCCTGGACGGCAAGCCCCGTGCCCTGCACCTGCCTCAGGCACTGGCGAGCATCGAGTTCCGCGATCCCTCGCCGCGCCTGGTGCCGCGCCGGTTCCGGCAGCGCGACGGCGTCAAGACACGCTGGCTCACGCGCAATCCATGGTTCACGGTTCGTGAATGCGAGGCCCGAGCGGGGCTCGAGCGTGCCCTCGAGAGCCGGGGCGCCTTCGTGATCCTCGGCCTCGTCTCGGGGCGGTTGGCAGTGCGAGCACCCGCCACCGGGGTCACCTGCGAGCTCACAGCCGGGGAGTTCGCGCTGATCCCATCCCGCTCGAGCGGGATGGTCTGGGAAGCCAGGACCTCCGCGGTGTTCCTCGAGGCGCGGCCCGGCGGGGGCGTTCAGGGTCGCTCGCGGTAGCCGCGCGCCAACATCGCGCGGTGGACCTGCTCAGCTCGTTCGTAGGCCCGGATGAAGAGCAGACCTAGGGCGTTCGCGAGGCGGGTGAACGCACGCCGCTGGTTGGGCTCGAAGGTGCGCGCCCGGCGCGCCAATTCGAGCCGCCGCCATTCTTCCGCTAGCACAGAGTAGTAGCGACCCCAGAAGGCGAGGATCTCGGTCCAGACGCGTGGCAAGCGGAGCCACCGCAACCCGGACACGAGCTCGGCGAGGGGCGTCGAGTGCACCAGCAGGCTCACGGCCCAGAGGCTCAACGTGGACTTGAGCAACAGGTTGCCGGCGCGCACCGGCCAATCGCTCCGGCCCGCAAGGCCGATCGCCATGACGCCGGCGAAGAGCCAGAGGACGGCGGCGCGCCGAAGCACCCGCCCCGGGGGCAAGCGAGCCGGGATACTCAGCGTAAGAAGCACGGCAGCCGAGACACCTTGCCACCGCCAAAGCGCCGGCGGCCACAAAGCGATGAGAAAGACCCCCAGCACGGTCAGGGCGATGCGCCAGGCGGCCCGGCGGTCGTGCGTCAGGCCCGGGGGGGGGGGCGCGGCATCCATCACGGCGGAGAACGGCGCAGCCAGCGCGCGGCCAGCCGCACCAGCAACCAGCCAACACCAAAACAGAGCAGCGTGCCCAAGACCGCGACGGCGGAAGTCATCAGCCAGGTGCGTGACGCGCCCGGGACCGAGTAGCCGGGCATGGGAGCGAGGTTGGTTCCGTGTGTCTGGAGGGTGAGTCCAAGCTGCTGGGCCACCCGCTCGAAGCCATCCGGCAGCGTCGAGGCCAGCGGGCTGAGCAGTAACGCAACCCCCAACGCGCCCGCCAGCCCAACCATCACCACCCTCTTGATGGGAGTGCTCACAGGGGCCAACGTCCTCGGCTCATAGACCAAGTCTGGGCGGACCTTGACCACGAAACCAACCACCGCGGCGGTAATAAGCGCTTCGCCCACGCCGATGACCGCGTGCGTCAAGATCATCGCCGGCAGGACCAATCGAGCCGGCGCGGTGCCGGCGCCAGCGAGCTCGAGCGCGCAGGTCGCCGAGGCCAGCACGACCGAGAACCACGCCGCCAGGGCCGAGCCGAGAACAATCGAGCGCGGGTCGCGGCGACAGCGGCGAATAAGGCGATAGACAAGGCAACCGCCAAACACGCCAACGACCGCCAGGTTGAGGGCGTTGGCGCCCAGGGCGCTGATCCCACCATCCTGGAAAAGGAAACACTGGACCACCAGAACGGTGGTCAGCGCCATCGAGGCCGCCGCCGGCCCCAGCAACACGCCGGCCAGCACGCCGCCCAACAGGTGGCCCGAGGTCCCGCCCGCAACCGGGAAGTTCACCATTTGCCCGGCAAAGACGAACGCGGACATGACCCCAAGGAGCGGGATCGTGCGCTCGTTCCAACGCGCGCCGACGTTGCGTCCCGCCCAGGCGAGGCTCGCCCCGGCCAGGCAGTAGGCGCCGAGGCAGGTCTTGGCGTCCAGGTAGCCATCCGGAATATGCACAGGAGGATAGTCAGGAGGGCGGGGTCGATTGGCAAGCCGATCCAAGCCGGCGCGAGGGCTGAGGCCGCGCGGCCGGTGCGCGAACTGGCGGCGTTCCTGGCAGCGGGGGCCTACGGCCGCCCGCTCAAAAACCGCAGGTCCACCAGTTCGCCGACGCGGAGTTTCGCGCCAGCCGGCACGCTCACATCGATGGGAAGCCCCATCTCGATGACCTGCTGGTTCGCCGGGAACGCGAGTTGGCGGGGCATGGCCTCGATATGGGAGGCGACCTGCTGGACACGGCCAATCCCGGCGACTCGATCCAGCGAGCGGGGCCGGACCTCGACTTTCATGCCGACCTGTGGTTCGAGCCGCATGGGCTGCCGCACGTAAGCCACAATGCGTTCGGGTTGGCTCGAGGTGATGGTGATGATCGGTTCGCCCGCGACGATGTTCTCGCCGGCCCGCCGGTAAACCATGCTCACCACGCCGCTGATGGGAGCCGTGAGCGTCAAGGGGCGCAACTCGTTTTCCGTCAGCCGGAGCCGCTCTTCCTGGACGGCGATGGCCGCCCGGAGGGCCGATTCGGAGCCGCCGGGCAGAGCGCTGGAGGTGTTCAGGTGCAGCCGTTCGAGGGACTCGCCCAATTCCTGCACGATCCGGGTCTTCTCATCCACTTCGGCCCGTGCGATGTCGCGGTCGCGCAGGGCCACCTCGTAGGCGGCCTTCGAGAGAATGTTCGTCTGCGCATGGAACAACTCGGACACTCGCGCGAAATCCGACTCCGCGTACTGCAGCCTGATCTTGGCGGCGGCCAACTGCACCCGTTCGTTGAGCCAATCCAAGCGGAAGCGTTCGCGACGAACTTCACTTCGTTCGCGGTCCAACAGCGGCGTCGCCCCCACCCGCAGCATCTCGACTTCGGCCCGGATCACCGCCAGTGAACTCTCCAGGATTTTGGGATCGGTAATGATCACCATGGCCACCGGGTCGTCCGCGCGCACCGCCTTGAAGCGGTCCACCTGCACCTGAGTCAGTTTGCCGGGCTTGGTGCTGGTGACGTTGGCCTGAACGGATTCGACTTGCCCGACCAATGTCGGCGGCGTCACGTTCTGGACCCAAAGCACCGCCGAGAGCGCCATCACCGACACAAAGACCAGCACCGGCAGCACCTTGATCCTGAACTCGCGCCAGCGAAGCGCGGGCGGCGTGCGAATGGGGGGGAGCGCGCTCACGGTCTAAACCTCGGACTCATCTTCCGCCTGGAGACTGGTGACGCGCGACACGCCGCTGGCCTTGCGGAGTTCGCTCAGCAACTCCTCGATGCGGCTGGGATCGCGCAGGAGCAGCCGATAGGAAAGGTCCGTGCCGCCAAAGCCCTCGTTCGACCGCTGGCTGGCGCAGTGGCTGCGGCGGCTGTGCCGCTCAAGCAGGAGGCGCAAGTCTCCCAATTCCGCGGCGGGGCGATCCCAGTGCAGGTTCACGATGACATCGTATCGATGGCGGCTCCCGAAGGCCGTCAGCCAGAGATAGAGCATGATCGCGGCGGCGAGCAAGCACACCATGACGGCCACCGGAAAGCGCTGAGTGCCGGCCGCCATGCCCACCACCAGGCTCGCCAGGATGTAACAGGTGTCCAGCGTGTCGCGCAGGATGTTGCGGAACCGCACAATCGCGAACACCGCCATCATCCCGAACGCGGTCACCAGGTTGTTCGACAACACCATCATCACGCCCGCCACAAGCACGGGCAGCACCATCAGGGAACCGACGAACGAACGCGAGTACGACAGTCCGCTGTGGGTGAGCATATACACCCAAGCGATAGCGTGTCCGGCCACAAACGCGACCAACAACCCCAGCACCATCACGGGGACGTTGATCGGCGTAGCGGCGTAGTCGCCGCGAAAGAACCAGTCCATCATGACTTTATCCGGCCGAGCAGGTTACATCACCCGCGCACTGGTTGTCCATGCCGTATTCGGCTGGCAGCTCGAGCGCGTGACGCCGCCCATTGGCCCCCGGAGATCCTTCGAAGTAGCGCTCGCCCTTGAAGGTGATGCCATCCGCGTACTTCGCCGCCGCACCCCGCACCAAGTTCATCGCTTCCACCAAGTCCCGGAACCAGTTGGGGAATCGCCCAGTGAACTTCAACTCGAGAATGACCTGGTTCCCGAATGGCCTAACCGGGTCGGGAAGGTCCGTCCGCAGTCGTGAGCCGAACTCGACCCCACAGCGGACTTCGCGGTCCATGGTCACCCGGATCGAGTTGTCCTGGGTGCTCACCCAGGCCTCGCGAACATACGCCACGTGCGCCCTCGGTTGGGCCCGCAAGTCGAGCATGAGGTAACTGAAACGCTGCAACGCCACCAACTGCCGCGGGTCCTCGGAGGAGAGCAGGTGCTCACGTTCAGGAAGGTGGCCCGCCAGGAGCCAGTCCACCGCCTCGCGCCGCACCCCACCGCGCTGCTTGAGGATCGCCTCGTTCATCCGGCGTTTGAGCTCGAAAAACACCGGCGAACCAGGCGCGTCGTCGTAGAACCTAAGCCGGAGTTTGAAGCGATTCTTGATGCCGTTGATCGTGCTCCAATACGTCTTGAGGTCATCCGAGTCCAGATAAAGGCTATGGATCGCGTAGGACAGGTTCGGCTTGTCCAAACCGTACTCATCCACCTCGAGGTAGGAGCGAAGGTAGTCGCGCACGGCGGCCGCTTTCCGCTCATTGATGAGGAACTTCAATTCCAGGCGCTGTAACTGTAGCCGATCTGGACCCATGTCTGGTTAGTAGCGTGCTTTGTCCGAAGTGAACGCTGATTTCTAGTCAACTATCTGTTAGGGCATCCTCAAGCAAGCCGTGCAACACTGTCAAGCGCGCGCCCGCACCGCCGCGCCACCGGCAGCGCGGGGCGATTCTTGCGAGCCGTTCAAGTTCAAGAAGACTTCGCGATGCATGGGCGAAAGAGTAGCAATAATGATACCAATACGATCCGTGCGGTCAGCTTGCGGACGTCCGGACCGCAACGCAAAGACCCGTGCGCAGCGGGGCGCGCGCCAGGGAAATCACCCCAGCCTCGCAAGCTGATCCCACGTACGGATCGTTGGTAATCAACAAGTTACCGTCAATATCGAGGAAGTCCGCCAACTCCGCCAGATGCGCCGCAGCGGTGATCAGCACACTCGATTCGATCATGCAGCCCAGCATGGTCTTAAGGCCGGCCTTTCGGGCGGCCAGCAAAGCCGCGTGGCCGCCGGTGATACCACCGGTCTTGACCAGCTTCACATTGACCGAGTGGAACGCCTCGGCGCAACGCGCTGCGTCCAAAGGAGAAAGGTAGGATTCGTCTCCCATCAGCGGCAGAGGCGACCGCGCCTTGAGCCAAGCCATGTCGCGGTGCGCGGTGCTCGCGGGCATGGGTTGCTCGGCGAATTGGACGTGGCCATCCGCCGCGAGCCACTCGAGGTTGCTGAGCGCCTCTTCCTTGGTCCGCCAAGCCTCGTTGGCATCAACTCGGACCAGTTTCCTGGGTGCAACGTCGCGCAAGGCGGCAAGATTCTTCCGGTCGTCGGGTCCGCCGACCTTGAGTTTGAGAATCGGGTAGGCCTCGGCGGCTGCCACTTTCTGGCGGATAACCTCAGGACTATCCAGCCCGATGCTGAACGAAGTGACGTGCCTACCCTCGGCGAAACCAAGCCCGAGCAAGTCATGCACGGGCTTGCCGGCCCGACGCGCCGCCCCGTCGAGCAGGGCGATGTTCACGGCCGCCTTGGGAGCGTGGTTCCCCGAAGCAACCGTCTCGAGGTAAGCCATGCTGCCGGGGATGTCCGAAAAGGAAAGCCGTGGCGCGGAAACATGTTCGAGAAAGGCAACGGTCGAATCCGCGTTCTCCTCGTACCTGACCGAGGGCGCCGCTTCGCCGATGCCGACGGTGCCATCGGCGTCGGTCAACTCGACAAAGACCACCGAATAAGTCTCCGTGCCGCCGCCGCCCGGCCCCGCGGTGCTCGAGATAGCCCAGCGATGGGCGAGCCTCAGCTCGAAGCGCCAAAGCCGCAGTCTCACGGCTTAAATACCTTGGGCTGGCCCTGCTCCCATTCCGCGGCGCTCGCCTTGCGGGTTTGATGAAGGAAGGCGAACGCCCCTTTCTTGTTGCCGACGACCACGTCGGGCAGATTGTCGCCATTGAGATCGACCGCCGCCACCTGCGTGCCCACGCCCGAATCGTCGTCGATCAGGTAAGGCACGAAGTCCACCGCATGGTCGGGACCGCGCACGAGCTTGAACCAATAGACCACGGCCGGTGCGGAAGGATCGGCGTCACCATGCGCCCCGTGCGCCCAGAAGCGCTTGCCCGTCAGGATGTCTTTGAGGCCGTCCCCATCCATATCGACGAGGTCCACGGCGTGGAGTTGGGAGAAGTGCAGGCCATATTTGTTCTCTTCGGGGGCCTGGTTCATGATCACGTGTTGCTTGAAGGTGATCTGGCCGTTTTCCTTGACATTCTCGTACCAGGCCAGGCCATACCCGTGCGCGGCCAGGCTGGTTATGACGTCATTGTCGCCATCGCCGTCCACATCATAAGCGAACATCTGGGCGCCGCCCGGGCCGCTGAAGGGGACCGGATGCAGCGTCCAGACCGGGTCCCCCGCCAGCGAGGCGGGCTGTTCCCACCAGCCGTCCTTCTCGAGCAAGTCCGGCTTCCCGTCGCCGTTGACGTCGCCAATTCCCAGGCCGTGCGTGAAGCGTTGCCACGCGCCCTTCGGGGAGATGCGATGGAACGTCCACGGCTTGCCGGGCGCGGCCCAATCGGGGCTGGCATAGCCGAAGTAGCCGCCGGAACCGCAAACGATCTCCGGCTTGCCGTCGCCCGTGATATCGAGGAACGCCGGCGATTCGTTATCGGTGACCTCGAGAACCACATGCCGCTGCCAATGGCCTTCCCGGCCCTTGGGATTCTCGTACCACGACGAATCAGCGCCGGGAAAGCCGAGGATCAGAATATCGGCCCAGCCATCCCCGTTGAAGTCGTACGTGTAGGCGAAGAAGTTCTGCGAATAGGCGTTATTGACTCCCATGGCGCCTTCGTAACCCGGGACAGTCTCCTCGGCCGCGCCCTTTTTCAGGATGAACGTGTTGGTGGCCGGCGCGTATTCATGCCGCTTCGTGAAGCCGGGCCCCTCCCACCAAAACGGCCCATAGACGATGTCCATTATGCCGTCATGGTTGAAGTCTCCGGCATTGGCTCCTTCGGCCCAGAAGTGCTGGGTCAACTGCACTCGCTTGAAGGAGTGGAGCAGATGATCGGCGGCGGTGGCGTTGAGGGTAGCGGCCGCGACCGCCAGGATGGCAACGGGAAAACGAATCATGAGTAATCTGTCTCATTCCCGGTTGCGGGGGTCAAGACAAGACGAGGGGTTAGGGGCGAGGTGCGAGGGCTCGTTTACCCAACCCGGAAGGAGATCCGTTTGATCAGGTCGGGTCCGAAGCTGTGCTGGAGCCGCTGGAGGATCTCACGCCGCCGGTAGCGGACGATCTCGTCGAGCCAGACGCTGCTATCGACGCTCACAAACAGCGTGCCGCGGCGCAATCCGGTCGGCTTGGCGTGGGCCACGATGTTCGGGTCGAGGAGTTGGTCCCAGACCTTGGCGACCTGGGCCTCCTCGAGCCGGCGATCCAGCCCCAAGGCTGTCAGGGTGCGCGGGATCAACTCACCCAGCGGGCGGGCGCAGGCGGCTTGGGCCGTTTCGATCGGGGCGAGGTCCAAACCGCGCCATTGAGCGAGCACGGCCTGCCGGGCTGTGCGAGCAGGGGGCAGATGAGCGCCGCGCCTGGCAACGGAGTCGGCACCGGGAGCGCCTGAAGCGGGGCCTCTTGGTTTCCGGGTTGGTTTGGCCCGGGAGCCGGCGCCCTCCCCCGCCGCCGCCGTGGCCGTGCGCTCAGGCCTGGGTGGCGTGCGTCTCATCCAGCACCAGCACCCCGTGGGGCGGCAGGTCGTAATTGCCGGTGAAGGTGTTGGCGGTGAGGAAATCGTGCATCGGTTTGTAAAACGTGATGCGGACCGGTGTGCTCTGGTGGTTGAGGAGGAAGTAGATTTTGGTGTCGTCCTTCTGGCGCATGCTCACCTCGACGGTGTCGGGCACCTTCAGGAGCGGGAAGAGGTTGCACATCTGGCGCAGCCAGGCCACGAGGTCGTAGTAGAACGCCTGCTGGCACATCGTGCCGATGTAAATGGCCTTGCCCAGGCCGTAGTTGTTGATGGTCATGGCCGGACGCCCCGCATAGAACTCGCGCGAGAACGTGGCCAGCACCTGGCATTCCCTAGGCTCGATCACATCACACCACAACCGCGCGCTGTGCAGGTGGCTGGCCGGGAACGGCCCCTTGAACACCAGGTGATTCTCTTCGCCCGCCGGGATCGGATCGAACTCGAGCACCTCGAGGCCGAACAGGTCCATGAGGTCGTGCGGGAAGCCGGTGTCGGTGGCAATGTGGTGCTCATCGATCAGGCCGGTGTTGAAGGTCGAGACGAGAGTGCCGCCGTTTTGGACGTAGAGCTTGAGCAAGTCCGCTTCCCCCCCCGCCAGCAGATGGAGCGAAGGAGCGAACACGATCTTGTATTTCGCCAGATCATCGCTGGGCCGGGCAAAATCAACGGGGATATTGCGGTCGTGGAGCGCATTGTAAAAGAGCATCTCGTGCTCGCGCTGGCTGAAGTTCTTGTTGTGCTGCATCGGCAGCTTGAGCGTCCATTCGTTGGGATGGCTGAAGAGAATGGCGGTCTCGGCGACGACTTTGGTGCCGTCCAGGACCGGCCCCAATAACTTGATCTCCTCGCCGATCTGGCTGATCTCGCGGTACACGCGATTGTCGCCCCGCCCGTCGTGGGTGAGCACGCCGCCGTAGAATTTCTCCGACCCGATGCGCGGCGAGCGCCAGAAGAAGTAGAGCACGCCGGTGGCGCCGCGCGCGATCAGTTGATACGTAAAGAGCCGCACCACGCCCGGACGAAGGAGGGAGTTGACCTCCTGCCAGTTCACGTGGCCCGCCTTCTGTTCGATAACCCAGAAGCCCGCCTCGTCATCAGGGGTCTGGGGGGCGGTCTTCTTCAGGGACCGCATGATGTCGATCTCGACAGCGTTGTCCGCGGGCTTGGACTTGATGGTGGCATAACTGTCCAGCGAGACGAAGTCCAACGCCTCGGCCATGTCAAAGTGATCGTAGTGCCGCGTGAGCGCGCGCAGGTTGCTGGTGACGGGGATGCCAGGTGTCAACTCGTGGAGCAGTTCGGCCTGCATGCGCACATAGGCCACGCAGGTGTCGCTCGAGAACCGCATCCAATCCAGGACCAGAGCGGGGTTGTGGACCGTGGGCGCGGCCATCGGCATGGGAACCTGATCCCAATCGGTGACGATCTGGCTCCAGAAACGGTTGCCCATCAGGTCGTTAAGCCGGTCGATGGTTTCGTACTTGGCCTTGAGCCAGGCGTGCCAGTCGCGCTTGGATTCCTCGTTAAACGAGAATTCTGTCCCATGACCGCCGATGCCGTTGTCGATCTGCCAGGCGATGAGCTGGGGATGCTTGCCCAGGGCGTTGGCCAGGGCGCTGACGATCCGCCGTGAGTAGTCCCAATAAACGTCGCTGTTGAGGCAGTAAGCGTGACGAGTGCCTTCGTGCAGCCGCAGGCCGCGTTCGTTGAGGGGGAGGATCTCGGGGTGCTTATCCGCCAGCCAAAGCGGCGGCGCGGCGGTGGGTGTGCCCAGGACGACCTTGATCCCGGCCAGTTTCATGACATCCATGGCCCGCCACATCCAGTCGAAATCGTACTGGCCCTCTTGCCGCTCATAGAGGCCCCAACAGAACTCGCCCATCCGCACCACATTCACGCCCGCCGCGACCATTAATTGCGCATCGCGCTCCCAACGGGCCTCGGGCTGCTCAGGCGTTCCCGCGTACGGATAGACCCAATGTTCCGGGTGATAATCAACGCCAAAGTGCATACGCTGGTTGTCGGTTTACCCTTATTGTACCCGGTGGTTCGAGCCAGGCAACCCGAAAGTCAAAAAAACGTCGAGCTTGATGCCGCGCCCCGGCGGCGTAAGCTCGAGGGCATGGTCAAGTTCGAAGGGCCTCGCTGTGCCCGCCCGGCAAGGGCGCCGGGCGCATCGCAGGCTCGCTCCGTCCGCCAACCCCTCCACTGTATGAATCGACGCCAATTCCTCCACTCATCCGCCACCTTCAGCGCCAGCCTGCTTTTGCTGCCCGCCTTGCGCCTCCGGGGAGCCGAAGCACCGAGCAACAAGCTCAACGTGGCGCTCATCGGCACGTGGGGTCGTGGTGAGGCCCACTTCGGCGCGCTCTCGACCGAGAACGTCGTGGCCCTGTGCGATGTCAATGAAGAACACCTCGCCTTCGGCGCCAAGCGGTTTCCCGCCGCCAAGACCCATGTCGATTGGCGGCAGTGCCTGGACCAAAAGGACATCAACGCGGTGGTGTGCTGCACCGCCGATCACACGCACGCGTTCGTAGCCAACTGGGCCATGAACCGCGGGCACCATGTCTATTGCGAAAAGCCCCTCGCCAACACCGTCGAGGAGGCGCGCGTGGTGCGGGCGACCTACCTCAAGAACAAGGCGAAACTGGCCACCCAATGCGGCACGCAACGCCATGAGTTCGAGAATTTCAACCGCGTGCGCGAGTTGATCCTGGACGGCGCGATCGGCCAACTCGAGGCGGTCTCGACCTGGGGCAATCGGCAACTCCCGCGCCCGGGCTATCTGCCCGCCGAGGGCGAGCCACCCAAGCACCTGCATTATGACCTTTGGATCGGCCCGGCGCCGTTCCATCCGTACAACCCCGGCTATTTTGCCGGCGGCCCAGGGATGAACTGCCTCTCCTGGAACATGTACTGGGACTTTGGCAACGGGCAGGTCGGCGACATGGGCAGCCACACGATGGACATCGCCTGGAACGCCATCGACGCCACGCTGCCCGTTTCCGCCGAGGCCAAGGGCGAGCCGTTCAACCCCGAGGTCAGCCCCGTAAAACTGGAGACGCACTTCGAGCATCCGGCCAATACCTGGCGGGGGCCGATACGCGTCTCGTGGTACCAGGGCGGCGCCATGCCCGAGGCCCCAACCCGCTTCCTCGACCTCAAACGGATCGACCACGGCGCCATGTTCGAAGGCACCAAAGGCGTGCTGGTCTCGGACTTCACCTCCCGGATTCTCTATCCCGCCGGCGACAAGGCGGACATGACCTATTACAAACCGCGGGGACGCGAGACGCTGGTCCCGAAGATGGGCGGGTTCCAGCAGCAGTGGCTCAAGGCCTGCAAGGGTGACCTCAAGACCTCGTGTGATTTCGAGTACAGCGGCAACATGATCGAGCAGTTGGTCCTCGGCCTGGTCGCTTACCGCGTTGGCAAGCGAATCAAGTACGACGGCGCCAACGGACGGGTCCTCGATAATCCCGAGGCCGACGCCCTGCTCCGTCGCACCTACCGCCAGGGTTGGACACTCAATGGCTAAGGCGGTTCCTCCGGTCCGCCAGATGACTCGCTCGGCGCTGGGCTGAGCCGCCGCAGGGCCACGACTTGAGACGCGAGCCGCAGCCGCACTGGACCAGGACGCTCGCCGCCGTGCTCGTGGCGGGGTGGCGCCTGGCGTCGCCCGCCGCCCTCGGTGCGGGCCAGGCAACGGCCGCGCCTCTACCGGGGAACCAGCCCGCCCCGCCGGTCCGAGCCTGGCCCGCAGGCCAACTCGGCAAAGTAGCTCGTTACCGCCTGCAGCGGCCCGGCCCGGCCCCAGCCTCGACCGTCAGCACCTACAGCCTTGCGCTCGGCCCGGGTGAGGACCGAGACGGCCGGCTTTATTATTGGCTGAAGCTCGAGGCCGTGAAGGTCAACGGCGTCCGGTTTCGCGTTTGGCTGCTAACGACGGACTACCCAGCGGAAACCGTCGCGGCGACTCGAGCCTCGGCAGCGCGCTATGTGCTCCAGGAAGCCAACACCCCACCGCGCGAGTGCCGGCATCAATTCACCGGGGCTCCCGTTTTGCCCGCGGTGGGCGGCTGGCGCTACTTGTGGCCCAGATCGACAGCCGAATCCGGCGGCGCGCCCGACGAGGGCGGCTTCCCCAGACAAACACGCTACCTGGGGCTGGACTACCAACTCGAAACGGTCGAAGCCTCGACAACGGGCGTGGGACCCGGGGAGGTTCAGGTCTTGAACCTGCTGCCGGACGTGCTCGTGGGTCCCGCCAGCAACACGCGCCAGAAGGATGAGACGCGCCGCTACGACGACTCCGATTACCAGTTGACGCCACTCACGCTGCCCGATTATTGCGAGATGGCCGCGGCGGGCATCAACTGCGTGCGCGTCGATGCCCGCCAACTGGCGTGGATCGAGAGCCTGCCCCTGTTCTACTGGGGTGTGGGCGGGGCGGACGTCCCCTGCCCCGAATGTCTTTACCGCAGCCAATACCTCGGCCCCGCGTTGTTCCTGGACGAGCCGGCCGTGGGAACCCGGGACTACGTCATCCGCCCGCGATTGGCGAAGGAGCCCGGCCTCCGCCGGGGCCTCACGCCCGCAATCATGATGGAGGCTTTCGCGGAGCATTTCCGTCAAGCCAGCCAGGAAGGCGCCTCACGGGCCCTGCTCCGCGGCCTGGCGGGCCGGCCCGACGTGGACCTGGGAGAGATGAGTTTCCCCCAGGAGAATCTGTTCTGCTGGGAGACAATCGAGGCAACCGCCGCGTACGAACTCTCGCGCGACCCGTCGGTTCCCGCGGCGTTTGTCTTCGAGCCGCCCGGGCGTGTGGGGACGCGGCGCACGCTGCCGGAGCTGGACATGACCTACGGCTGCCAGATCCCCACCCAGGCCCCCCGGAACTTCACCAGCATCATCTACGGCTTCCTGCGCGGCGCGGCGCGCCTGACCGGCAAGACCTGGGGCACGAGCATCTACGGCGCGGTGGATCGGGCCGATGCCCCCTGGTTTATTACACATGCGTATGATCTGGGTGCCACTCACTTTTTCTTCTGGGACAACTATCGCCTGGCGTGCGTGCCCTACGGCGAGTGCCTCGCGCTCGCGCGGACCTTGCGCGCCCACGCCGGCAACCACCCGAACCGCGACCTGGCCCGCCTGCGCCAGGCCGCCGAGGCCGCCATCCTGCTGCCGCCGGGTTACAATCTCGGGCACGTCCATCTCGGCAAGGGCAGTCTCTGGGGCCTGGGCGAACTCAACCTCGAACGGCTCAACTCGAAACGGGTCCGGTACCGCGCGGTGATGGCAAACTTCTTCGCCGAGATCGAGCGCTGCCTCCGGTTCGGCGTCGAGTTCGATCTGCTCTGGGAGCTCGAGGGCCTGCCGCCCGCCGGCTATCGCGAGGTCATCCGGATTCGGGAGGACGGCCAGGTCGAGGTGGAAACGGGCGGGCGCAAGGAGCTGCTGCCGCACGCGCGGACACCCGAGCGGCCCGGGGGCGCGCCCCCTGAACTGAAGGTCGAACTGTCCGCGGATCAGGGCCAAGCGCCGCTCCAAGTGCAGGCGCTCGCCACCGTGCACGAAACGGCCACTCCGGTGTATTACACCTTCGGCGCCGATCCTGACGGGGTCTATCACAACGCGGCGGTGGCGTGGGAACTCTACGGGCCGGGCGATGAGGATTACCAGTTCGTGCAGGCCCCGCGGCTCCAACCCAAAGCGCGTCGGGACGGCTCGGTCCTCGAGGTGCGCACGGCCTTGAGCCTCCGGCAACCGGGCGCCTACCGGCTGCGCGCCGCCACGGTCGATCTTGCCGGGCGCAGCACCGTGGTATGGACTTCCATCAACGTCACGGAATAATGCCCGGGTGACACGAACCGACACACTTATGAACCACGGCCTGAACATCCCTCCGCAGGGCGCGCTGGATTTCCTCTCGCTGGGCGCGCTTGTCCATCGACTCGATCCCGGGGTCATTCCGTTCCGGAAAGCGACCGAATGCGCCATCCACGTGAGCGGCGGCGAGTATAACGTCGCCGCCAACCTGGCGGACTGCTTTCGTCTCCAGACTGGCATCGCCACGGCGATGGTTGACTACCCGGTCGGCGACCTCGTGGCCGAGCGCGTGCGCGGGATGGGCGTGCGCGCCTTCTACAAGCGGTTCGCCCACGACGGCGTGACCGGGCCCAACATCGCGACCGTGTATAGCGACCGTGGCCACGGCGTGCGGGCGCCGGTGGTGTTCTACAACCGCTGCAACGAAGCGGCGGCGCGGCTGCAACCGGGCGATTTCGATTGGGCCGGGGTCCTCGCTCGAGGCGTGCGTTGGTTCCATAGCGGGGGCATCTTCGCGGCCCTATCGCCGACCACGGCGGAAGTGATCGTCGAGGGCATGCAGGCGGCCAAGGCCGCGGGGGCCGTGGTCTCGTTCGACCTGAACTTCCGTGAGAAGCTCTGGAAGGTCTCCGGCGGGCAGGACCGCGCCGTCGAAGTCATTCGCCGCATCGTCAAGCACGTGGACGTGCTGGTCGGCAACGAGGAGGACCTCCAGCATGGTCTGGGCATCCCGGGCCCCGAGGTTGCCGCGAAGTCCAAATTGGACCCATCGGCCTTCTTCGCCATGATGGGGTTGGTCCACGAACAGCACCCCCAGGTCAAAATCGTGGCGACGACCCTGCGCGACGTGCACTCGACCAACCGGCACACCTGGGGCGCGGTCGCCTGGATCAACGGCCAGACCCTCGTGGCGCCCACGTGCGAGCTTGACGTCCTGGACCGTGTGGGTGGCGGCGATGGCTTCGCGGCTGGGTTCTTCTATGGACTGCTGGCAGGAGCCTCCTGTGAGGAAGCACTCAAGCTTGGTTGGGCGCACGGCGCCCTGCTCACCACCTTCCCCGGCGACACCACCATGGCCACTCTCGAACAGGTCAAGGCCTTCGCGCGCGGCGGGTCCGCGCGTATTCAGCGATAGGCCGGGAAGGCGCTGGGGTCGCCAGTTCTCGATCGCCGCACTGCGCGAAGGAAGAGGGCGCAGGGGAGGAAGGTCGCCGGCGTGGGTGAAGGGTTCAGAAGAGCCCTGCCACCTGGCAGCGCGTGTCCAAGCGCCGCCGCGGGAGTTGCTCGCGGCTCCGTCGCCACAGCGTCCCCGCTCTCCCCTGCGCAGAATCAGTTGTGTGTTCGTGGGCGAGAGGCTACGGTCCACCCCGCCGCCCGCAAGTAGGGGGTGGCTGATTGTGGTGTAAGGGAAAGCCTTGCAGCCTCGCTCGGGACGCGCGCGCGCCGCGCGTGCGGGGCACGGCTCGCATCGGCGACTCGCCGCGGCGGGGCGGCGGGGAACCACCTTGCCTCTGGTGTAGCGGTGGCCTACGGTAGCCGCAGTTCGAGGCGCCGGTGTGATGGAATGGCAGACATACAGGACTTAAAATCCTGAGGCCCTCAAAAGCCGTGCGGGTTCAAGTCCCGCCACCGGCACCAGGCGCCGCGCCGGACTCTGCGCTGGACAGGCGCGGCGGATGCGTGGAAGTTGTTTGTTCAACGAATGAAAGTGTTGCTCGTCTATCCGGAAACACCGGACACCTTTTGGAGCTTCAAACACGTCCTGCGGATGGTCTCGAAGCGATCGGCCTTCGCACCGCTGGGTTTGTTGACCGTGGCCGCGTTGCTCCCGCGGGATTGGCAGCTCCGGCTGGTGGACTGCAACGTGCAGTCGCTCAAGGACGACGATCTGCGCTGGGCCGACTACGTGATGGTCAGCGCGATGATCGTGCATCGCGAGGCCGTGCACGCCGTTGTCGCGCGCTGTCGCACGCACCACAAGCCGGTGATCGCGGGCGGGCCGCTCTTTACCACTGGCCACGACCAGTTTCCGGACATCAAGCATTTCGTGCTCGGCGAGGCCGAGGAGGTGATCGCACAGTTGGTGGCGGATATGTTGAACGGGTGCGTGCGGCCGGTTTACCAGGCGCCCGCGAGGCCGGACCTGAACAATGTGCCCATCCCGAGGTGGGACCTGATCGACCTGCGTCATTATGCCACGATGGCGGTGCAGTTCTCCCGCGGCTGCCCGTTTGACTGCGAGTTCTGCGACATCATCGTGATGAACGGGCGCACACCGCGCACCAAATCCCCCGCCCAGTTGGTCGCCGAACTCGACGCTCTCCGCCTCCGGGGCTGGAAGGACATGGTGTTTATCGTGGACGACAATTTCATCGGGGATAAGCGCCAGACTCGCGCCCTGCTCGATGAGTTGGTCGAGTGGCGCTCGCGGACGCGAACCACGATCGGCTTTCTGACCGAGGCCTCGGTGAACCTGGCAGGGGACGCCGCGCTCTGTCAGCGCATGGTGCAGGCCGGGTTCAAGAAAGTGTTCGTCGGCATCGAGACGCCGTCGGTCGAAGCGCTCGAGGAATGCCGGAAGCTCCAGAATGCCAACCGTGATTTGGTCGAGGCGGTCAAGACGCTTCAGGCGGCGGGCCTCGAGGTCATGGGCGGCTTCATTGTGGGTTTCGATAGCGACCGGCATGACATCTTCAAACGGCAGTTCGAGTTCATTCAGCGGTCGGGCGTGGTCACGGCGATGGTGGGTTTGTTAACCGCGCTGCCGCAAACCCGGCTCTACCAGCGCCTCGTGCGTGAAGGGCGGCTGCTGGCGGCCAGCACCGGCAACAACACACAGGCCGCGCTGAACTTCCTTCCCAAACTGAATCGCGAGTACCTGATCGGCGGCTACCGCGATCTCATGAACAAGCTCTATGAACCGCGCCATTACTACCAACGCATCCGGACTTTCCTGCGGCACCATCGGCCAAATGGCCCGCGGTTGCGCCTGTCACGCTCGGACTTCCAGGCCTTCCTGAAATCGTTCTGGCTGCTGGGCGTGCGCCATCGCGGGCGGCGCGCCTATTGGTGGCTGTGCCTGACTACGCTGTTGCGACGTCCGCGGCAATTTCAGCAGGCCATGGAACTGGCAATCATCGGCTACCATTTCCGTCGCCTCGCTCAACTGCTCTAGCCGGGCGTCACCCGGCGGTCGCGACGATCCGCACCCGCATGTCCCACGCCCCGCCGCGCCTCGACCATGCCCCGTCGGCGCCTCGAATGGCCCGCCCATGAGCGAATCGGTGCGCGTCGAACTGCTCCCGCTGGGCGAGACGTTCACGGTCGAGCCTGGCGGGCCGCTACAGGAGCATCTGTTCTTGCGCGGGGTCGAGTTTCCCTGTGGGGGACGCGGGCGCTGCAAGGGCTGCCGGGTGAAAGTGCTGGCGGGCGAGACCGTCCCCACCGCTGAAGAACGCCGGCTCCTCGGTGAGGCGGACGTGGCGGTCGGCTGGCGCCTGGCCTGTTGCCTGCGCCCTCGCACTCATCTCAAGCTCGAACTGGCGCAATGGGAGGCGGCCATTCTCAGCGACACCTCGGGCTTCGCGTTCACTCCCCGCGACGGGCTTGGGGTCGCGATCGATCTGGGGACCACAACGATCGTGGCCCAACTCCTCGACTTGGGCACGGGGGACGTGCGCGCGGTGCGCATGGCCCTCAATAGCCAGGCCCGGCACGGCGCGGATGTGATGAGCCGAATCGAATTCGCGCTCGCGGGCGAGGGCCAGAAGGCGCTCGAGTCCCTGATCCGCCGCCAACTCGGCGACCTCGTCGCGGAGTTGCTCCGCTCAGCGGCAGCCAGCCCGGCCGCCTTGCGCGACATCGTGCTCGTGGGCAACACCGTCATGCATCACCTCTTCTGCGGGGTGAGTGTCGAGCCATTGGCTCACCACCCGTTCACCCCCTCGGAGGATGGACTCAAGCAGTTTCGGCCCGCCGCGCTGGGTTGGGACTTGCCGCCGGGATGCACGGTGCGGTTCCTGCCCTGCCTGGGTGGGTTCGTCGGCAGCGACATGCTGGCGGGCGTCCTGGCCACCGGGCTGCACGAGCGGGATTCACTCGCCGTACTGGTGGACCTGGGCACCAACGGCGAGATCGTTGCGGGCCATCGTGGCCGCCTGTTATGCGCCTCGACCGCCGCTGGCCCGGCCTTCGAAGGGGCGCGCATCTCGATGGGGATGCGCGCCGCGACCGGCGCCATCTCGGAGGTGACGGTCCGGGAAGGCAAACTCTGTTGCCGTGTGCTTGGGAACGCCCCGGCTCGCGGCCTTTGTGGCAGCGGCCTGGTGGACGCCGTCACCGCCGGCCTCGAACTCGGGTGGATTCAACCGTCGGGGCGGCTCACCCACGGCGCCGCCGTCGTGCTCGAGCCCCCGGTCAGCCTCACCCAGGCGGACATCCGCGAGTTGCAACTGGCCAAAGGGGCGATCGCCGCGGGCATCCGCCTGCTGCTGGATCGGTTGGGGGCGAGCCTCGCGGACGTCGCGCGCGTTCACTTGGCCGGCGCCTTCGGCAATTACATCAACCGCACCAGCGCGCAGCGCATCGGGCTGATGCAGTTCGCTCCGGAGCGGGTAGAACCGTCTGGCAACACCGCCCTCCTCGGCGCGAAACTCGCCTTGTTCGGCCTGGCAGATCACGACGGCTCGTTTGCGGAACTCCGCCGCCAGATTCAGCACGTCCCGCTCAACGAAGACCCCGCTTTTCATGAGGTGTACGTGGACCTTATGACGTTCCCGTCGTGAGCCTGGGCGCGTGCGGAGGCGCGGATTGATTCAGGTCAAGGCTGCGGCGGCCCGGATCGCCAAGGCTCCGGGCCACAGGCGTCGGGCGAAAGGCAACGCGCCTGTGGCATTGGCATGAAACTCTCACTGCTGGACCAGGTGATTGTCGTGGCGTACCTCGCCGCGGTCATGGGGATCGGCTTTGCCATGAAACGGCGCGCCGCCGGGGGTATGTCGGCCTACTTCCTGGGCGGGCGGCAACTGCCGTGGTGGGCGCTGGCCATGTCAGGCTCGTCCTCCTACTTCGACATCACGGGCACGATGTGGATTGTCTCGCTGTTCATTCTGCTTGGGCTCAAGGGCATGTGGGTGCACTGGCTCTGGGGCTTCCCTCTCACCGCGTTTTACCTCGCCTACATGGGCAAGTGGATCCGGCGCAGCGGCGTGCTCACGGGCGCGGAGTGGATGCACACGCGCTTCGGCGCCGGGGCGGCGGGGGACCTGGCGCGGCTGGCCTACACGCTCTTCGCGATTCTCACTATCGCGGCCCTGCTCGGCTACGGCGCCATCGGGATGGGGAAGTTCGGGGCGGTCTTCCTCCCGCTCGAGCCGTTCCCGTGCGCGATGCTCATCCTCTGTGTCACCGGGCTGTATGTGATCGCCGGGGGCTTTCACGGGATCGTGCGGGTCGAGATCCTGCAGACGATCGTATTGAGCGCAGGAGCCATCACCTTCGCCGTGATCGGCTACCAGCATTATGACGCCGCGGCCTTCGCCGCTCGCATCAAGGACGGCTGGTTTTCGATCCTGCCGGAGGCGCGGCCCGTCGAGTTGCGGGGCGTGGTTTCGGGCGGAACGGATTATTCGTTTTTCGGAGCGTTGGTGGCCGTCTGGCTAGCCAAGGGACTGCTGCTCTGCCTGAGCGGCCCGGAACAGCTCTACGACTTTCAGCGGTTTCTCGCGGCGCGGGACGCGCGCGAGGCCTCGAAACTCGGGGCGCTTTGGGGCGTCATTCACACCGTTCGCTGGCCCTTCGCCATGGCCATCGCGGTCATGGCCATCCTCGGGATTGGCGATCGCGAATTGGACGCTCTGCTCAAGGCCGATCCGGAACGGGCCTTGCCCCTGATTATCAGCGCGCGCCTGCCGCACGGGCTCGTGGGCTTCATGCTGGCGGCGCTGCTCTCGGGTTTCCTCGCCACGTTCAGTTCCACGGTCAACGGCGGCGCCGCTTACCTGGTCAAGGACATCTACCAACGCTATGTCAATCCGGCGGCCAGCGAGCAAACACTCATTCGTGTCAGCTACGCCGCCTCCGCGCTGTTGATCGCCATCGGGTTGGTGATTGCCTTCTTCGGCAGCTCGATCAACGCGGCGTTCATGTGGATTTTTGGCACCCTGGCCGCCGGCATCCTGCCCCCGAACGTGCTGCGCTGGTACTGGTGGCGGCTCAACGGTTGGGGCTACGCGGCGGGCGTGTTCGGCGGCATGGTCCTCTCGCTGGGCCAGGTGGTCGGCGACAACTACCTCTGGCGCACCCCCACGCCCCTTTATCTCGGGTTCCCGCTCATCGCGCTGGCCTCGACCCTGCTGACCGTCGGGGTCGCTTTGTGCACCCGCGCAACGGATGCCGATACCCTCATGCGCTTCTATCGCAGCGTCCAGCCCGCCGGCGCCTGGGGCCGGGTGCGCGCCGCCCTCGAACAAGCCGAACCGGCCTGGCGGCGCACCGAGTTCTTCGCGCGTGACGCCCTCAACACCCTCCTCGCGGTCCTGGCCATTTGCGGGCTCTATGTCGGGATGCTTTACCTGATCCTCCATCGACACGCGGCGATGGCTCTCTGTTTTGGTGCGGCCGGTCTCCTATGCCTTGTGCTCTACTTCACGTGGTATCAACACCTGCCCCCGCCGGACCCGCATCCCGCCGAGACTAATGATAATTGAGACCGCCGCGCCCATCGGCGCATAGTTCCGTTCGTTAGTCGGAGGCGCGCGCACTATGATAGGATGCTGGCTCACCGATCCCACTCTGCTTTTGGCAAGGTGGTGAGGTCAATGAGCGCCACGGTTTCGCGCGTGCGCCCGGTGTGGAACTGGACGTAGCGGCCCCGGCGATCGAAGGAGGCGTGCGCATGGACCAACCGCGCCGCGTCGCGCAGGCCCGTGGCCAGCAACCGGATGTTGCCGGTGGCCGTCTCGGCCAGCCACAACCGCCCCTGCATGTCATCCAGCACCAGGAACCTGCCATCCGGACGCGCGGCGGCGTGCCAGTAGTTGCCCTCGCGCACGAGGCGGGCGGTCCCATCCTTTTCGACCAGCATCACGCCCAGCTTGTCGTTGATCATCGTCATCTGCCCGGTGTCCTGGACCCAGGCCTCGTGCGTGATCCATTCCTTGAGCGGCGTGAACCAATTCGTCGAGGCCGTCCGCGCGTAGAAGGGCCGGTTGGCCGAGCCGTCCTCGTTCACCAGCCAGGTGCGTTGCGGCGCGTAGCCGCCCGTCTCCCAGACGTAGAAAATTACGGGATCGGTCGGGCTGTGCTGGACGTGCGTAATGCGAAAGCCCTGCGTAACGACCGTCCGGTACGCGCCGGTCTCGACGTCCATGAGACCGACCTCCCAGTTGGCGGCGTCGCGTTGTTTGCCCAGAGCCAGCCGTTTGCCGTCCCCGCTTAGAGTCGGCTGCTGAAAACCGCCCACGTGCGGCCCGGGAATCTCCCCGACCTTTCGCTCCGTGCCCTCGAGCACATCGAGCGAGAGGACCTCCGGACCACGCATCAGATAAACGCGCCGTGGGTTCGTGTGATCCGGGCAAGCCGAACGGGCGTTCACGGCAGGATCGTCGGTGAGTTGCACGATGCGCCCGCTTTCGACCTCGGCCCGATAGAGCTGCGTCGAACCGGTCCGCGTCGAGACGAACAGGACAAAGCGATTGTCCGCGGTGAAATTCGAGACGTGGAAATAGAGGTTATCGGCCACGTTGGTGCCGCGGGTCAGTTCGGTCACACGGACCTGTGTCACCGGATCCACATACGACTCCCGTTCGACGCCCCAATCGCGGCCTGGGGCGGCGATGATCGAGGCCGACGCACCGAGGCCGAGCAAGCAAGCGAGCGCCGCATTCTGCATGGGGCTGTTTGTGGCGGTTGAGGGGAAAGACGGCAACGCAAATATGGCCGAACGGTTAGCGCTGCCCGGTGGCCGCGCCGGAGAGGTGCGGCTCGCCGGGGCTGTTGGCGGCAAACCGAAGCAGGTTGATCAGGAGCCGATCGGCTGCCGGGAGACGGCCCAGATGCTCGCGAATGCGAAGCGTGTTCAGCACGAACCTCCCCTCACCCATGGGCTGGACGCTCAGCAGCACCCCCGACGCGTAGGCCAGCGAGGCGTCGTTCGCGGCTGCCACGACTTCGCCGGGCTGCTCCTGCCCGATCCAGGCCTCGTCCGGAATCAGCTCACGGTAGAAGGTGTAGTCGAGCAAGCCTGTGGGCAAACCCTCGAAGATCGGGTGCGGCCGCGCCCAGTCGTCCTTGTGGTACAGCCAGGTGTTGAGACGGCCCAACGCGACTCGAGGACCGGCCGGCAGGAACGCCGCCCGGCTCGCTTCCGGCGCGAACAAAGCGGGGGAAATGAAAACAACGGTGGCGCCGTCGGCGACCCGTTTCGCCAGGGCTTGAAAGACCGGCGCACCGCCAGGCGCGGGGGCGCTGGCGCCCGCGAGAATGACCTCGCGCGCCCGTGATTCGCCGTCCGCCGATTGATGGTGGCGAATCCCGCGCGCATCCAGCCAAGCCGCCACAACCGGGTCGTCGCCCCAGAGCGCGATGTCGGATTCAACAGGCGGGAGCTGCGCCGGATTGGCGACGTGGAACGTGCCAAGCCCGCCCGCCGGCGCCCCGCCACGGTCGAGAGCGGCCACCCAGCGGTACTCGCCCGCAGGACCGTCAATAACCACATCACCCGCGAAAACCGGGAGCGCGAAGGGCCGCTCACGTCCGGCAGCTTCCGCCGAGATGGTGAGGTTCGTTTCGCAGACCCAAACCGGCTGGTTGGCCGGGCCGAACACCTGCAGGCGCACCGGATAGCTGCCAGGTCCGAGCATGTCTTCGTTGGCCAGGACGGCCTCGAGGCGCACCTTCGCGCCGCGATAGATGTGAACCGGCTCGGCGAATAAGCACCAGCGGAGCGGGGCGAGACCGTCGAAGACGGCATCCACCGTGCCGGGCTTGAGTTCGCGGAAGGTCGTGAACAGGCCCTCGCCGCTCATGCCTTGATCGACGGTGCCCGTGAGGCTGTAGCCGGCCACGTTCGGGTTGGCGCGAATGGCGTTGATGCCGAGCAACCGCTGACCCGCCATACGGGCCAGGCTCGCCGCGAAGAAATCCTCGGGCCGGCCGAAAACTTCCGCCATGCGCCAACGGTCCCAGTCGGCGAGAAAGCGATCGAGTTTGTCCCGGTAAAACCGCGCGTCGTCCGCGTGCGTTGCGCCGAGCCGCTCGTAATGCCTGGTGGCGCGCACCAGGTCCACCGCGCTGCCAACGCCATACTCGGATAGAAAGACCGGGTGCCCGCCGCCGGCGAGGGTGCGCAAGGTCCGAATGATGTTCGCCGTGTGCGGGACGCGCTGGTAGGGGTGCTGGTCGCTAAGGACATCCTCCCAGGCGGCGGCGCCTGGGTTGCTGAGGCTCCCGATACGCGTGGCGCCGCCGGACGTTTCGGCGTGTGGATAGAGACGAAAGGTTGCGGCATCCGGCTTCGGACCCGGGGCCAGCGTGCCGTAGGACCAGGCCGGGCCCGGGTTTTGGGCGCGGCTAAACTCGGCGGCGGCGTTGAAGACTTTGCCGTCGGGCAGGCGGCGGAGGGTGGCCTCGAGGGCCGTGGTGTCGCCACCGTAGTTGCCATTGCCGACCCCAACCACGAAGTCAACGGTATCGCCCGGCCGCAACTCGAGGCTGCCCCGGTGCTCGGCGGCGTTGCCCCGGCCATGAAGATTGAGCCAGTCATCAAAGATCGCGCGGCCGTTGTGGAGCACATGCACGTCCGTGGAAGGCGTGTTCCCCGGCCCAAGGAACCGCGCCGCGACGGCATAACCGCCTGGTTCCGGCGCGGTCCAGCGCACGACACTGAACTCGCCCGCCGGTCCCGGATGGAAGGCAAGCCGGCCGGGTTCCCACACGGCCCAGGGAGCCGTCAGCGGAGCGGTGAGCGGGTTATGCGTGACGTTCGGGTCAGGCCCAGCCGCGGTGCGCCACGATTCCAAGCCGGCCAACCCGCCGCCGGGAGGCTCGTCGAACCGGCCGCTGTTGAGCAGCACAAGCCGTGTGTCATCGAGCTCCCGGACCCGCGGCAGCACGGCCACAGCATGGCGGAACACTGGACCGTCCGAGGTTTCGTTGAGCAGTCCCCAGATGGCAACGCTCGGATGATTCCGGTCACGGCGGATCATCCCGAGGATCGACTCGTCAAACCGCTCGGCCATCCGCGGCGAGTCGGCCAGGCACCAGCCGCCGTAGGCCTCCTCATAGACCAACAATCCGATCTCATCACACAGGTCCAGTTGATAGCGCTTGGCAACGCCCGAGATGAACCGGATGGCATTGAACCCCATGACCTTTACGTTCAGCAAATCGCGACGCAGCAAGTCGGGGTCGTGCGGCAACTCGAGCCCAATCGGACAACAGTTGCCGGTATGCGAGCAACGCAGGTAGAGCCGGCGTCCGTTGAGTCGGAAGCAGCCGTTCTCGAACCGGAAATCGCGGAAACCACAGCGCACGGAACGCTCGTCTGGCGCGCCTGCGTCACCGCTCCAGACACGGAGTGTCGCCCGGTAAAGAAAAGGATCGTTGAGCTCCCAAAGCCGCGGTTGAACCACGCGCAGCCGGGCTTCCACCTCCGTGTCGCCAGGCGCCAGCGTGCGGTCCAGGCGTTCGATGACGAGCGTTTCGCCCGCGGCGGCGGGCGCCAGCGAGACCTCGAGGCGGGCGGACACAGCGTTGGAGGCTGCGTTGTGCACCCAGCCCTGCACACGGACGGCGCCCGTGCGCCAGTCGGGCCGCACGAAAAGTTCATTTACGCGGAGCGAGGGTGTCACCAACAGCTCCACGGAATCGATGATCCCACCCTGGTTCCACGCGCTGCCTGCCGTATAGGGCAGCGCCTTGTTGCGGTGAGGCGTCTGATTCAAGACGATGCCATCGATAGGCTCATGTGTGGGATTGAGCACACGCACGGCGAGCCGGTTCGTGGCGTCGTGGCGCACCACCGAGGTGATGTCGAACACGAAGGGGCTCTCGCCGCCCTCGTGAGCGCCGGCAAGTTGCCCGTTGAGCCAGACCTGCGCCTGGTAATCCACCGCCCAGAAACGAACCAGCACGCGGCCCTCGGCCGCCGGGCGCGCCGGGATCATGAAATCCCGCCAATACCAAGCCACGCCGTGGTAACCGGGAAACGTATCCTGGATGATCCAAGGCACCCTGGCCGGTTTTGCCTCTGGCCGTGGCGCGTTCCACCATTGCTGGTCACGCCCGACGTTCTGGGGATCGGTGGCCAGCAGCCACCCGGGCCCGTCGAGAGCGTGCACCGTCGATGCCGCGCCGTCCGGTGGGTGGAGCGCCACTGCGGCGACGACGGCAACGACACGAGCCCCCAATCGAGAAAGGCAGCGAACGATCGAACTGGGTTGGGTGTGCATGCGGCGAGAGATGATCGGACTGACGTCCGATGCTACGACCGGGGTGGGTCAGGCCTCGAGGGCGGCGTCGTACATGGCGACGATGTTGGCGGGGGGCACGTCAGCCATGATGTTGTGCACCTGTTGGAAGACGAAGCCGCCGCCGGGCCGCCATAGCTCGATCTGACGCCGCACGTGGTCTCGCACCTTCTGCGGCGTGCCCCCCACGAGAATATCCCGGGTGTCGCACCCGCCTCCCCAAAAGGTCATCCGCGAACCAAAGTCCGCCTTGAGCCCCTCGGTTCCCATCCCCCGGCAGGTGATCTGCACGGGGTTGATGGCCTCGAGGCCAGCGTCGATCAGACCCGGCAGCAACTCGCGCACGCCACCGCAACAATGGAGCATGATCTTTACGTCCGCCCGTTGCTTGACCCGCTTCCACATCTGCGCCTCGCGCGGGAAGAAGAACTCACGATACATGGCGGGCGAAATCTGGGGGCCGGACTGCATGCCGAGATCATCCCCGAACAGGATCACGTCGATGTGCGGTCCCACCGCGCCGAGGAAACGGTCGAGGTTGGCCAGGTGCAGCTCCAGCACGCGGTCGAGGAACTCGTGCGCGCGCCCAGGATTCGCCGCCAGGAGCATGAGAAAGTTGTCGTTGCGATAAAAGAACTGCCCCATCTCGAGCAGGTTCCCGCCAAAGAGGCCAATGATGGCACGGTCTGTTTCGGAGCGCAGGCGGCGCGCGCCCTCGGAGAGAATCCGCGGCCCGTCGGGACCGCCAGCGAGCGGACCGGGCGGGGACGCGATGGCGGTCCACATGCTCTCCTGCAACAACTCGACGATGCGATCGAGGTCGTCTTCCTCCGCAAACGGATAAAACGTCTGCTCGAAGTAGAGGACGCCCTCGGGCATCTGGGCAATGGGACGGCCGGTGGCCCGCGAGCGGATCACCCAGCGGCCCTGGTCGCGCTCGGGCAGGGCCCACACCGGCATCTGGCAGGGCGTGCCGTCCGGCAACACCCAATCCGCCCAATGGCGGTCCTCGCGCGCGAACGCCCGGCCCAGTTCGAGCGTATCGACTCCGAAGCGCCGGAGGACGTCCTCGTCCACGATCGCGAGCTGCTGGACGGGGTCATAAACGCGGATGGGCCGTTTCTCGAAGCCGAGGTAATCTCTCAGCCTCGAATAAGCGATCGCGCTAATGCCAGACGAGCGGTGTCCGGAAAGGTCGATCGGCACGCGATCGGTTTCCTGGTGGTTCAACGCGGCCAGCACTCTTTCGCGCGACGTCATGGGAGCGGATTAACGCTCCCAACCCGCGCGGTCAAGCGAGAAGCGGGCGTTGCGGCTGGCGCGGGTCTCGGACGAGCGAACAGGCTGGGCCGGCCCATCGCGCCCAGGCCGCGATTCCCGCCCCGTGCTCAGAGTCGAGGGACCAGGCGCAGGCGGATGAATTGGAACGGGAGCGCGGCCGGCAGATGGGCGCGGAACGAGGTGGTCCCGGCGGTTTCGGAAAGAACTTCCGCCGCGGAATCGGCGCGGGACCAGTGGACCAGGTCGGTCGAGGTTTCGAGATACGCTTCGACTCCGGCCAGGGGTTTGCGCAGAACGTAATCGATGGCGAGCGCGGAGCCGCCCGAGGCGCGCTCGACCAGGGCCGCCCTGGGCCGGTCCGTGTCCGGGGCCAGCGGATCGAGGCCCAACGCGTACTCGGCCAGGTTCGAGAGCCCATCGGCGTCAGGATCGGCGTCATCCGCGGCCGCAGCCTGCGCGAGGCCGGCCAGCCGGAGGCTGCGCCAGGACTCGAGGCTGAGCGGAACGCCGCCCACCAACTCGAAAGCGGATGGAATGACGCCGACCGCGGCATCGGTTGTGGGAGGGTTCCCGGGCAGGATCGTGCCGGCCGGCGGGCCGACTACCGCCCGCACGAACCGGCCCGTGAGCTCGGTCGGCAGGACCAGTTGACTGATGGCGGGCGCGGGGATTTCGCGCGAAGAAAGCCCCAGGTCGTTGTCCGCCACCTCCCAGCGGAGCTGGCAGCCTTCCGGCAGCCCGAGGCGGCCCTGCCACGCGGCGGTGAGCGTGTCGCCGGCGGCGGGCAGGCCGAGCAGCACAACGCCTTGATCCACGGGCTCGACCTGCGCGACAGGCGCAACGGTTTGGCCGGCGCGGCCGACCTGGTCGGCCACGACGATCGTGAGCGTATCGGCCTGGGTGGAAAGCTGCCCGTTGGCGACGCCGACATACGAGATGAAAGCGGAGCCGATCACGTTGGTGAAGAAGGTGACGACAAGCACCTGCGGATCGTCATCCGCGAACCGCACGCCGCGGGCCATCTCGTTGTTGAGGATGTTGTTCGTATCGACAATGCGGGTGAGGAACAGGCTGAGGGCGTCGCCGTCGGGGTCCTGGAACACGCCATGGAGGTTGATGCGCGCCTCGAGGTTGGTCAGGTTCAGGATATCGGAGCGGAGGAAGTTGGTCTGGCCGAAAGAGGACACGAGCACCGGCGGATGATCAACGGGCGGGGCGGGAGTGACGGTGACCAGGAACTCGCGGCTGACCGAGTCGATGCCGCCGTTGTTGGTGCCACCGTTGTCCTGGAGCGTGACGCGGAGGCGGGCGGAGCCGTTGCGCCCGTTGCGCAGGGTGTAGAGCACGCGCCCGCTCGAACTGGTGGCGCCGGCCGCGAACACGGGATCGCCGGCGAGGAGATCGGAAGGCGTTTGCGAGACCACTTCAACCCGATTCGTGAGGAACTGCTGGCGTCCGCGTTCGCCCGCGCCCACGCTGATGCCCGAGAGCGAAACGCTCTGGGCCCCGGAGTTCTCGACCACGGTCTGGTCGGGAATCGGATTAAGCGTGGGCGGATCGTTCACGCCGGTGACGGTGATCTGCAGGTCGTAGTTCGGAGAGGCCAGCCCCCGGGCGGTGCCGAACAGGGCGATGTGAGCCACACCGTAACCGTTCGGCTTGAACACCAGTTGCAGCCGCGCCGGATTCGCGACGTCGAACCGGATCTGGCCGCTCTCGTTGTCCAGGGCGTCATCGGGATCAGTGATTGGCCCGACACTGTAAGTGACCGGGTCCCCATCCGGGTCGGTGAAAAGGCCGCTAAGATCGAGCGTGGTGGAGTTGCCGCTGCCGGTGAACTGATCCTCGAGGTAGGTCTGGGGCTGGGCAGCGGCTGGCACCGGACTGGCGATGACGGGCGGGTGGTCCACGGGCGTGACGACCACGTCAAACTCGCGGCTGATCGTGTCCTGGCCGCCATTGGCCGTGCCACCGTTGTCCTGCACGACGACTCGCAGCCGCGCCTGGCCGGAGCGGGCTGGATTCAGAGAGGCGCTAAGCGTGGCGGTGGGGCCGCTGCCGGAGTAGGCCACCGCCGGAAGTCCGGCCAGCAGATCAGACGGCGTCTGGGACACCACGACGGCCTGGACCGAGAGGATGGCCTGCACGGTGGACTCGAGCGGTCCGACGCCGATGCCGCCGAGGGGAACCGTCTGCGGACCGCTGCCTTGGGCGACGGTCTGCGTGGGCACGGGGTTGAGCGTGGGCGCGTCGTTGACGTTGGTGACGGTGATGGTGAGGGTATCGACCGCGTCGGAGAGCTGGCCGCCGGCGTTCGCGCGATAGGCGACGGTGGCGACACCAAAAGCGTTCGTCTTGACAGCGAGGTTCAGGCGCATCGGGTTGGCCGAGTCGAGCACGACGTTGCCGTTCTCGTTGTCCAGCACATCTTGCGGGTCCCAAATCGCCCCAAGCACAAGCTGAATCGGCCGCTGCGAGGGATCGCTGAAGCTCGCGGACAGGTCCACGCTGGTGCGGCCGTTGGGCAAGGAGTCCTCGAGCAACCCGATGGCGCCGATGGGGTGCGCCAGTTGCGGCGGCAGCCGTTGGATGCGGACCGTGACGGGAACCAGGGTCGTCAGCGTGTCCTGACCGCCATTACTGAGGCCGCCGTTATCCTGGAAGGCGAGCTTCAACCGGGCCAGGCCAAGCACCATGTTCGTGTTGATGCTGAATTGCAGCGTGGCGTTGGTGGCGCCTGGCTGATAGAGCACCTGGGGGGTCTGGATCAGTCCCGTGGTGTTCTCGAAGTCCACGCTCACGGTGGCGGTCTGCACAAGCTGGGTGGATTCGTTGGCCGGGCCCGGGGTGATGCCGGTCAGGGGCACGCTGACCTGCCCGAGGGCTTGCGTGACCAGGATCTGCGGCACCAGGTCGAGGGTCGGCGGGTCGTTGACCGGCAGCACCCGCACCTTGAAGCTGAGCAGGTCCGAAGAGGTGAGTCCCTTGGCACTGGCCTGGAGGTTGATCGTGGCCTCACCAAAGGCATCCGGCCGGAACTTCAAGTGCAGCCGCTCGGACTGGAACGGATCGACGAACACGCTGCCGGTCTCGTCCTCGAGCATGTCGCTGGGGTCGGACACGCCGCGGAGCAGCAGCACGATGCGATTACTATGGACATCCGTGAAGACGCCCGAAAGATCGAGCACGGTTTGCCGGCCGCTCCCCGCAAAGGCGTCCTCGAGAAACTGTTGGTCGGCGAAACTACCTGTCAAGCGCGGCGGGTCGTCCTTCTCGACGACGGTCACGTTGAAATCCCGGTTGAACTGGTTGGTCCGCGTAGCAGAGACCGTGCCGTCGTCTGTCACGGTCAGCCGAATGACCGCCGTGCCGCGGAGGTTGGGGACAGGAGCGAACTGGACACTGCCGCCCGAGTCATTCGTGCGATAATTGACCGCAACCTGGCCGAGCAGGCCGGGCGGGTCGGAGGACACCACGCTGGCAGTGAGGGAGACAATGTTGGCCGCCCCCGAGGCTGGGGAACCGGCTTTCACGCCGCTAAACCCTACTTGCTTCTGGCCGCTGTTCTCGAAAGCTTCTACATCGCCGACGCGCGCGATCGACGGGGCGCCTTTGTCCGGGGTGACCGTAACACTCACTTGCATGCCGTTGGTGGAGAGGCGGCCCTTGGCGAGACCCTGTACCGCGAAACGAGCTGTGCCGAGCGCGCCATCCTGGAAGAGGAGTTGGAGACTCGTCGACTGCCCCGGGTCAGGCCCGATCGCTCCGGGGGTCTCGTCTTGCAGGATGTCATCAGGATCGCTGATGGCTCCGGCAACGACCTGCACCGAGTCGCCGTCCGGGTCCAGGAACGCGCTGGACAGATCGACCACAACGATGTTCGAGACGGCGGCCAGTTGCGCGTCGGTGTATTCAAGCGCGAGGGTTTCATGGCCAGCGACGAGAACAGGTGGCACGTCAACTTCAGCAACGGTGACGATGAGGTCCCGGGTAAAGGTGTCCTGGCCGCCGTTGGCCGTACCGCCCGAGTCCTGGACGATCACACGGATGACGGCTGTGCCGCTGCGATGGGCGGTTGGTGTGTAAGTGAGGGTGGCCTGGGCGGAGTTGGTGCTCCAGGTCACCGCGGGCTGGCCGGTGATGAGGTCCGCGGGTGCCTGGTTCGTGACGACGGCGCTAACCGACAGGATCACTTGGTTGGTCTCATTGGCGGGGCCGACCCCCAGGCCAGACAGGGAGACGGATTGCGGCCCGCTGTTCTCGAGGACCTCGACGGGGGGGATCGGATCCAGGGTCGGTGGATCGTTAACGGGCAGGACATTGACATTGAGGGTCGCGGCATTGGTCGAGGCCCGGCCATTGGCCTGGGCGCCCACGAAGACTTGCGCCGACCCAAACTGGTCGGGTTGGAAGCGAAGGATCAACTGCAACTGGTTGGCCGGGTTCACGCGAACGCGCCCCTGTTCCTCGACGAGGACGTTCGCCGGGTCGCTGACGCCCCGCACCTGCAGGCTCACGGCATCGTTCTCGGCATCATCGAAAACGCCCGTCAGATCGACGATGGTCTCGTTGCCGGTGGCCGCAAACTGATCCTCGAACACGGTCAGGGTGGGCGGGTTGTTCGCGAGGAACGGCGGATCGTCCGAGTCCAGCACCACGATGCGGAAGTCCCGGAACGTCGAGTTCGTGCCGGTGTCGGTGACGATGACGCGAACGCTGGCTTTGCCAGTTACGCCCGGCGTGAGGCTGTACACGAGCGTGCCCGTCGAGTTCGTCCCGTCATGGTTGACGGTAAGACTGCTCAGCAGGTTGGTGGGGGCCTGAGAGAGCACCTGGGCCGTGACCTGCACGGTTTGCTCGTCGCTCTCGAGGAGCCCCGGACTGATTCCGGTCAGCGAGATCGTATGCGGCCCGCTGTCCTGCTGCACGGTTTGCCGGAAAATCGGATCGATCGTCGGCGCGGTGTCGGAAGGCAGAACGCGAATGGTGAGTGTGTCAGCATCCGGCGCGAGCCGCCGGTTGGCAAAGGCGCGGTAGCGGATCGTAGCCGTGCCGTTGTTGTTCGGATTGAAGGCGAGGGTCAGAAACTCGGGTTCGACCGGATCGAAAAGCACTTGGTCATCGAGCAGGACGTCGCCTGGGTCGTTGATCCGTTCGATCACGAACGAAATGCCCGCGCCGTTAGCGGTAGTGTACACGCCGCGCAAATCGACGACGCGGTTGGTGCTGGCGCCCGAGACCTCGGCCTCGCCATAGGTCACGGTTCCAATCGGATTGGCCAGCACGGGCTGGGCATCGCGGGGACCGACCGTCACCACCACGTCGCGGCTGAACGTATCCACGCCGCCGTTGGCCGTGCCCCCGTCATCCTGGACGGTGACGCGGATGGTGGCCAGGCCGACCCGGTTCGGGGTCACCACGTAAGCAAGAGTCCCAGCGGTGTCGTTGGTTGAATACGTCACAACCAAGTTGGTGTCCAGCAGGTCTGGCGGCGTTTGGGAGACCAGCGTGGCGGTCACGCTCAGAATATGTTGGTCGTCCTGCTCGCCGGGTCCGACAGAGATGTTGGCGAAGCCGAAGCTGTTGGTCCCGCTGCCCTGGAGGACGGACTGGGCCGGGATCGGGTCGAGCGTCGGCGGGTCGTTGACTGGCAAGACCGTCAGGTTCAACGTCACGATGTCGGGCGAGGCCAGGGCGCCCGCGCGCGCGCCGATGGTGAGGCGGGCGGTGCCGTAGGCGTCGGGCCGGAACTGGACCACCAGTTGGTGGTTGGCCGCCGGGCTGACGGCGGTGACGCCCTCTTCGTTGGCGAGGATGTCGGATGGGTCCTCGATGGCGCCGAGCACCAACTGGATGTCCGCGTTGTCGGGGTCGATGTAGAAGCCTGACAGATCGAGAATAGTCGTGTTGGTGGTCGAGGCGAACTGGTCCTCGAGGAAGACCATTTCGCGGGTCAACTGAGTCGCCCTGGGCGGGTCGTCGGCGGGCGTGACCGTAATGGTGAAGTCCTGGGTGGTGGTGTCGATGCCGCCGCGATCGGTTCCGCCATCGTCCTGGGCTGTCACGCGGATATGCGCCGTGCCATTTTGATCCGGCCCAAGGGCGTAGCTCAGGGTGGCGGTGTTCTGGCCGGGTTGGTAGGTCACGGTGAGGTTCTGCACCAAACCTGTCGAGGTCTGAGACAGCACCTGCGCCTGCAGGTTCGTGATCGTCTGGCTCATCTCGTTGGTCGGTCCCGGACTCAACCCGGCAAGCGTGATCGTGTAGGGTCCGCTGTCTTCGACCACAACCTGGTTTGGGATCACGTTGAGCGTAGGGGGATCGTTCACCGGCCGGACGATCACGGTTACGGTATCCACCGCGCTGGAGAGCAGGCCCTCGGAGATGCCGCGATACGACACGGTGGCCGTGCCGTTGCCGTCGGGCTGGAACGTCAGCACGAGCGTCTGGCGGTTGTTTTCATCGATCTTGATCTTGTTGAAGACCTCGTCGTTGAGAACGTTCACCGGATCGTCGATCGTGACCAGAACCAGGCTGACAGGCTGCCCGGGGTGGTTCAGGTCGAAGTACGATGCGGCCAGGTTGAGATTGGTGCGGTAGTTCTGGTTGAAGAACTGGTCTTCGTCGAACGTGATCGAGCCAAACGGGGCCTGGAGGATGGGCGCGTCGTCAGCCGGATTCACGGTGATCTTGAAACTGCGCGACGAGAGGTTCACGCCGCCGTTGTTGGTTCCGCCGTTGTCGAAGGCGGTGACCTGCACCACGGCCTCGCCATTGGCGTCCGGTCCGGTGGTGTAGGTCAACCAAGCCACCGCCTGGCCGTTGGTGTACGAGATCGAGCTCGTGGCGATCAGGTTCGTGTCCGACTGCGTCAACACCTGGAAGGTCAGATTCGTGACCATCTGGCTGGTTTCATTGGCGGGGCCCGGCGCGAGGCCCGTGATCATCACCGTGTGAGCGCCGGAATCCTCCATCACACGCTGGTCAGGAATGACGTCGAAGACGGGCGGATCGTTGACCGGGTCCACCTGGACAATGAAGTTGAAGTAGGTCTCGAGGTAGGCATCGTGGCCGCGAATGGTGATCTCGGCGGCGCCGTAAGCGTCCGGCGTCAAGGTCAGGGTCAGGCTGTCGCCTTGCGAGCCCGCAGGGACGGCCTGGACCAGCGCCGCGTTGGTGTTGCCATAGAGGCTCTTGACCACCAGGTCCCCGTCCACGTCCGTGAACAGGTTGCTCAAGGACAAGGTTACCGGCACCTGGTCCTCGAGGTAGTGGAGAATGGGCTTGGCGATGTTGGTGTCGAAGCTCGAGAAAAACGGCTCGGGCAGCGGAGAACTCACGCTCGGGGGGTGATTGACCTGGCTCACCGCCACATTGAACGACTGACTATTGGTGCCACCGCGATTGTCGCTGAGCCCAATCGTGATCGTGCCGTGGCCGGATCGGAGCGGTTTCGGCGCGTACACGAACTGGGCCGTCCCGGCCGCCAGGGAGAAATTCGTGATCCGCATCGCGCTGACATCCAACAGCGACGGTTGGTCGGTCGCGAACGTGAAACCGGCCGCGGCGACCGAATCGATCGTGGATTCGTTGGGACCCGGCGTAATGCCGGTGAGGTTGAGGACGTGCGTTCCGCTGTCCTCGTCGATCGCTTGAGTCGAAATGGGGTCGAGGGTGGGCGGGTCGTTCACCTCCTGGATCGTGAGGGAGAGGTTGTTGGTGATGTAATCATTGCCCGCAGCCACCCAGAAGGTGAGCACGACCGGGCTGTTGGTGAGGCTGGCAGCCCGTGTCCAGGCGTTCGTCAGTGGGGTAACCGTGAGGCTGGCCTGGATGTTGCCGCTGGCATCATGATTCGGTGTGTTCAGGGTGACGCTTGCCACGGCGAGCGAAGGCGTCCCGACGCTCAGCGAGGGAAGCAGCCAGTTGTCCAGATCGTAGTCGGCGAAGATGCCGTTGAGGGAAATCTGGTTGGAGCCCGAGTCCTCGAGGACCACGAGGTTCGTGTTGAAGGCCGTGTTGAAGACCGGCGGGTGATCCACCGCATGCACCGTCAGGTAAAACTGGCGGCTGAACGTGTTCTGGCCCCCGTTGGCCGTTCCGCCATCGTCGGTCACCGTGACTTGCACTCGCGCCGTGCCGCTGAGGTAATTGCCGAAGGCGAGCGTAACCTTGCCGGTCGAGAGATTCGGCGTATAGACCGGCGTCGCGGTCACCAACCCGGCCACGCTGCTGGAGAGGACCTGGGCGGAGACCTGCAAGTTCTGCGGCGGATCGCTAGGCCCCGGGGTGATTCCACTCAGCGCCAGGTCCAGGGTCGAGGATTGACCCGTCGCCGGGTCGGGCCGCCCTGTCGTGGACACGTCGTTGATGGTGGCGAGCGTGGGCGGGTCGTTGACCTGCGTGACGTTGATCGTGAAGGTTCGGGTCGCGGACACGTTGTTGCCCCCATTGGCGGTCCCACCGTTGTCTTGCAGGTACACGCTCACCGTGGCGCTGCCCCACTGGTTGGCGGCAGGTTCGAAAGTGAGGGCCCCCTGCGAGCTGATCGCGGGCTGGGTCTTGAACAGCGTGGTGTTGTTGTTGCTGACCACGAACGTGAGGACCTGCGCGCTCTCATCGATCCACCCCCCGTTGGTCACGCCCGTGGCCCAACTGGACACCATTTGCGGCCCGCTGTCCTCGAGGACGGTGACATCCGCTCCCTTCGTAAACGTGGGCGAGTCATTGACGGGCGTAATCACCAAGTTGAACGCCGGCGCGGAAGCCGTGTACTGCCCGTCCGAGGCGGTGGTGAACAGTTTCACCGTGCCGTTCTTGTCACGGGCGGAGGTGATGGTGAGGGTCGAGCCGGAGATCGAGGCGCTGGCCAGGTCGGAAGCCGCGCTGCCGCTGCTGTCCTTCACCTGCACGGTGTAGGCCAGCGGGCTGCTGTCCACGTCCCCGTAGTAGTTATCGAGGTTGAGCGTGAACGAAGCGAAATCCTCCAGCTTGCTCTGGTCGGGGATGGTCGTGGTGACCGTGGGCGGGTCGTTGACGGGGGTGATGTTGACGGTGAGCGGCGAACTCGTGCTCAGGCTCGGCCCTCCCGGGGGCGGGGTTCCGTTGTCATAGGCCGTCACCGTAACCGTGGCCGTGCCGTTCGCATCCTGCACGGAAGTCAGGTTGAGGGTCGAACCCGAGATCGAGGCGTTGAGTTTGCCGCTGGGGCTGACGCTCGCGCGGTAGCTGAGCGTGCCGTCGCCGTCCGGGTCGCCGAAGTAACTGCCGAGCGCGATGCTGGCGGAGCCGAAGTCCTCGAGGTACGTGACGCTCCCGAGGGTCCTCTTGACGTAGGGCTGCTCGTTGAGATTGTTGACGAGGATGTTGAAGTTCTGCGTGTAGGTGCCGCCGGCCGAATCGGTCACGGTCGCCTGGAGGGCGTATTGGTTCTTGGTCTCGTAGTCGAGGCTGGTGGCCGTGAAGAGGGAGCTGCCCACGACCCCGAACGAGGCGTTATCTCCGTAGCCGGGCGTGAGCTGAACCGAGGTCGAGCCGCTGTCCTGGTCCGAAACCGAGAAGGTGCCCACGAACGTGCTCAATGGCACATTTTCATTGACAGTCTGCGAGCTCAGGCTCAGGCCGGTCGGGGCGCGGTCGTAGAAGAACGAGTGGCTGAACTGGTAGCCCATCGCCTGGTCGCCGGGAGCGGGCGTGGGCGTGCTCAGCGCGTTGAAGTACGGATAGGGATATTGCCAGGAGCCGTCGAGAATGTAGAACCGCATGACCACCTTGTAGGGCGTGCCGCTGGACATCGGCAGCAGCACACCCGCCGAGCCCGAGATGCCCGGCGTGCCCGAAACCACCAGCGGAACCGTCGCGCCGGTGTCGTTGCGATAGGCGTCCAGCACGAACCGTGTTTGCAGCCAGGTGCTGCCCCACGAGGACCCGCCCCAGGTCGTGATATAGGTGGACCCGATCCACTCGGCGTGGCCGGCGCTCAGATTCGACCACGGCGCGTAATACCCGAGATATTCGTTGCTCGCATAGTAGGTATCGTCCAACGACAGGCCGATGGTGGCCGGGCCCCAGTACACCACGGCCGAGTTCCCGGACTTGGCCTGGTACTGCACATAGAACGCCGTGTCCTGGCTGCCCAGGTTCCCGTTGCCCAGGGTGCCGCTCGTCGTGACTTGGAACTGGCTCGGATCGTTCGGGATGTTGGGCCCGGAGCTCCAAGCCAGGGCCGCCGGCGCCGGCAGGAGCAACGCCCACGCCAGCCACCCAGCCGCCAGCCCGCCCAACCCCGCCCACACTCGAGCCACCAGGCACGCGCAGCGCGGGCGATTGACCGCCCGGCGCGCGCGCGGCGGACCACAGGCGCGTTGCAGGAGATCAGGCCGGTTCATATCACGGGTTGACGCGATCTATCTTGAGCCGGAAGAAGCGCAGGCCGGACGGAGGAATCGGCTGGCGTTGCGCATAGATGACGAAATCGAACACGCTCGAGGCGAAGGACCGCTCGGCCAGCTCGAAATCGGCGTCGGCGTTGACCCACGCGTGCAGGTCCGCCGAGCCCTCGATCGAGTAACGCAGGGCAGGATCGGTCTTGCGCGCCTTGTAGCCGACCACGAGCTTCTGACCGCCGGCGTCCGGGACCGCCTGGAACAGGAACGCTTTGGGCCCGTCGGCGGGGTCGTTCGGGTTTGTGTCAAGGGCGTACTCGGCCAGATTGGCGAGGCCATCGTGGTCGGGGTCGGCGCGATCGCCCCAGACGGTGGCTTCCTTCGCCGGGTCGGCCACGTCGAAATCGGAGAACAAGGCTAATCGCCAGGCGGTCAGACCGGTGGGGAGCACATACGGGGCGAGGCCCCCGGGCTCGATCGCGCGCTCGAGTTGCACCTTCGAGTATTCGCCGCTCTGAGGATTGTAGCGCACCACGCTGTTGAACAAGTCCAGGATATAGACCAGCCCATCTCCCGCGACGGCCATTTCCTTGGGGAGAAAGACGAAGGCGTTGGTGGGCACGACCTGGCGGAGCGGTTGCCCGGGACTGAACTCGAACACTCCGCCGCGGCCGCAGATCAACATCTTGCCGTCCGGCAGCGAGATGACGTCGCCCGCGTCGCCCAGCGCGGGGTCCTCGAGCACCACCGTGGCTTTCCCGTCGGCCCGGCCGATGCGCACGACCTGGACATCACTGCTCTCGAAGTTGATCGCATCGAGCACCAGCAAATCACCGTTGGGCGCCAGGCTCACCCCCAGCACGAGCGTCGGGTCGTGCGTCACGAAGTTCGTGAGAGCCACCCCCCGTACGGGATCGATCTTCAGAACACCCCCCGGCCCGTCCGCCACCCACAAGCTCCCATCTTCGTCGAGCACCGAGCTGATGGGGAAATGGAGGGGCAGATTGTCGCCGATCAGGCGCGGCTGGCCCGTCGCGAGGTTCAAGGCCCCCAGGAAGGTCTTTCCCTGGATTTCACCCCCGCCCAGCAGTTCCCCGTGGATCGGATCGTACGCGAGCGCTCCCATCCGACCGAGCGCTTGATCCTCGATGAGCGGCTCGACATCCCCGTTGACGGGGTTGACCACGAAGATGCCGCCCTTGCTCTGGTTGGCATAGCGGCCGCTGAGGAGCAACTCGCCGTCCTCGAGAACGGGTTTGATATCGATGGCCGCGGTGGCCTCCGGCGCCTCGATCTGGCCGTCGCTGACCACGAACGCGAATCGGTCGGGGCCGAACCGGCGCGGGCCGGGTGTGTAGGTGAACGCGCCGGTTGCCGGCGTGACCTCGAGCGTGCCCTTGGCAGGTTGCGCGACGACGCGCACCTGGAGCGGTTGGCCCGGGAGGTCCGGGTCCTGGAACCGGAGCTGGCCGGCGAGCACCCGGCCTTCGGTGGCCTGGAAGCTATTGGTCCCAACCGTGGGCGCCTGATTCTCGATGACAACCGTGAACTCACCCACCACCGGCGAATCCGCGGCCCCATCGTTGACTTGGAAGCGCACGACATCGCTGCCGGTCACTCCCGGTGTATTGGCTTGATACGAGAACTCGCCGGTATTCGTGTTCGACAGCGTGGCAACCCCGAGTGTTCCCTGCCCGGTGACGCGGAATGTGAGTTGCTGGGCCGTCTCAGAGTTGTCGGCGCTGAACTGGAATCGCGCCGAGCCGCCGATGGGGCAACTTCCCCGGCCGTTGCGCGCCAGCGGCGGGCGGTTGGGGAAGCGCACCCGGAGGGAGAAGACCGTAAACCCACGATCGCTGGCCAGCGCGCCATCGGCATCCTGGACGTTGAACGGGATGTTGTCGAAATCCAGCGTGAGCACCGTGGGCGCCCGGTAAGTCAAACGATGCTGGTTGATGTCAAACTGGGTGAACTTGTCGCGGGACTTGAGCGGTTGGCCGCGCAACAGCAGCGTGCCAAAGGCGTACGTGGGCTCGGTGCTGTCCGGCGCAATCGTATAAACGATCTCGATCGGGTCCACCGTCTCCAGGTCCGTGGTCAAGAGGTTCGTGGCGGTCACCGTAACGACTTCCCCCGCGAGGGCCTGGAGCGCGGCGTTGATGGCGATGCGGGGCGGGGTGTTCGTAAACACCTGGGAGCCGTAGGCCAGCGGCGCGAGGACCAACGCCCCAAGCCCAAGGCCCGCGGCGAGCCAGCCGTTCCGTCGTGTCATAGTCTCGTTCATACATCAATCTCTTCGCTCACTCGAACCTAAAATCCGGAGTCTCCGCGCCTGCCCGCGGAGCGGCTCTGGAGAGCCCTCGCCGCACGGCCCGGCGTTGGGCGGCAATCGCTGCCAGGCTGGTAAGACCGAGCATCCAGGTGGCCGGCTCCGGCACGATCGACACCGTGAATGGAATCCCGTAGTCCACCGGCACGAGGTCGAACCCGCGCTGCGCCCGCACGGAATCGAAGCTGATCTGGAAGTCGCCGAAGGGCTGGTTGTCCGGCACGCGCAAACCCAGGCGCACCACCTCGCCGGCGCCAAAGGTAACCCCGTCCTCCGGCACAAGGTTGCCAAGCTGGATGTCGATGCGGTTGTCAGGGAAGCCGATGCCCGCCAGCGTGTTCGCGGTCACCGCAATCGGGAGTTGACTGGGCTGAGGATGCGAATCTTCGTCCGCCGAGTTGTTCTGATACGGCGGTGACCAGTCGTAGAATTGCAGGATCATCCCGGGCTCGGAGAAAAGCAGCCGAATCACGATGGCGTCGTGCCGGGTGTCGGCGCCGCTCGCCGGCTGAAGGGAGACGCTTAAGGGGAAGGAGTCGCCCGGACGCCGTTCGATGCGCGCCGCGCCATCGCTGGAGAGGCTCACCTGGTAGTCCCCGACCGCCGCCGGAACCAGGCAAGCCGCGAGAGCGCCAAGAAGCAACGGGATCGCTTTCATCATGGGATCGGGGTCGAGCCGGCCGGCGGCCGGCCGGGATCGCCCTCGGAAGCCGGCGGAGCGGGCGGTGGCAGGATGGGCGGGAGCAACTCCACCAGGTGGTCCAGGTTGTGACCGCGCAGCCCCGTAACGAGCGCGCGATCGAGCGCATCCACCACACCATCCAGGTTCACATCGGAGCGGGTCTGGCCCAGCGACGCAGGGTCCAACGCCCCGGTGGTTCGCTGGCTGCGCACCGCGGACACATCCAGCACGTCCACCCGCAGGTCGCCGTTGGCGTCGCCCGCCAGCGCCCCGACCACCAGCTCGGCCGGAGCGACAAACGACGCGCCGTTCACGGCCCGCACCCCGCTCAGCGCGAGCCGGTAGAGCGCGAAGTCCGGCAGGCGCTGGCTGAACTGGATCAGCCCGCTGCGCCCGTCGCCGCTCAGGGTCATGGTCCAGCTCAGGCCGCCGAGGTCCGCCGCCGCGCGGGTCGCGGCGTCGAAACCGACGATGCGGAGGTTGCTGGCGGTGAAGGTCGCCGCGTCGATGGCGTCGTTGAACGTCAGCCGCAGGACCTGCAATCCGCTCTGGCGTGATTCGCTGAACCGGCCATCGACACCCAGGGGCACGAACACCTCGCCCACGCCGCTGCCGTGCGTTCCGCCGCTGGCCCATTGCGCCACGCCGAGAACGGTCGAGACGTCCAACTCTTCCACCGTCGCGGCACGATCATCGCTCACATGAACCCGGATGTGAGTCGTGCCCACGACATCCGGGGAGGCAGTGACGGTCAGGACCCGGTTCTTGCCGGCGCCGCTGAGGTGGATGCCGCTCAACGGGACCACGGCCGGATTGCTGGTCTCGATCGTGAACTTCAGGTCCGATGAGAGCTCGTCGGGGTCATTCACGGTAAATTGATAAACGGCGGTGCGTCCCGGGAGCAACGTGTCGTTCGGAATATCACTGACGCGCGGCGGGCTGTTGCCGCTGGGCAGGTTAAGGCCATCCATATAGGCCTTCATGTCCCCGAGCTCGAGCTGGTCCAGCACCTCGGCCGTGCTGCGGTCTCCGCGCGTCATGTCCTGGAGCAACCGGGAGCTGTATTCCTGCGTGAGCACCTTCACCTTCGCGAGGGCGACCTTGATGTTGTCCAACTGCTCGCCGGCGAGCTGATTGACATAGCCGACCTGCGTCGAGACGACCTGCGACGCCGCCGACAGGCGTTCCGGTGACAGGCTGGGCGGCGCGCCGGCATCCTGCGCGCCGACGTGCGCGCCGCCCCCCGGCGCCGCCAATCCGAGCCGAGTGGCGGCGTCCGCGATGAGCGTGGAGACCGTCCCAGGGTCGGACAGGTCCAGCAGCGGGGTGTCACCCACCAGGCGCTTGGTGGTCGGATGCACCTTCGGCTCGACAGCGGTCAGTTTCGCGATGCGCGCCACCAGCGCGGCATTCATGGCGTTCTGGGCATCCGTGTTCGAGATGCGTCCGCGGCCGGCGCCTTGGAGGGTCGCGGCGCCGTTGAGAATGAGCTCGCTCACCGACGCGGCGGCCCCCAGCACTTGGTGCTGGACGCCAGTGCCCTGGGCCTGCTCGACGTTCGGATCGAGCCGCCGGATGTCCGAGTAGCGCGGCAGGCCGAACGCCGTCTCGAGCAGCGCGTCGGCTTCGTCTTCGGTCTTTCCGGCTTTGACCAACTCGGAGTGCAGATGCGCCAGCGCGTTGGACGTATGCCGCAGGCCGCTGCCGTAACCAGACGGGTCGGCCGCCAACCCCTGGACGTTCGCCACGCCCGCATTCCGGTCAACTCCACCCACGACTTTGAACGTCCCCTCGCCGTGGTCGATCCTGCCGTCGTGGTCGGTATCGAACGGGTCCAGGACGCCCAGCGAACCCTGCGTGCCGGCGATGTCCAGGAAGGTGTAGTAGTTCTTGGCGGTCGGCGTCACGGACACCTCGTTGGCATCGAGTTGCTGGTTGCCATTGACGTCGAAGAACACGCTCGTGGCGCCCGCGGCCGGCGAATAGCCGCTGAGCTGGCTGTTATCCAACGCGGTCAGCGTCGCCGGCTGTTCCGTGCTCACCAACGTCCCGCCGACGGCATAGAGCTGGCCCTCGCTGGTCTCGAGCACGCCATTGTGGTTCGTGTCGAACGGCGCCAACCGCCCCAGCAACGAGGCCGGCGGCAGTTCCACGGTCGTCAGGAAGCTGAACCGCCCTTCGCTCGAAGTTGTCGTCGAGATTTCTCCCGCATCCAAAGCAAGGTTCTTGTTGGCGTCGAAGTAGACCGTCGCGCCTGCGAACCCGGTCATGTCGGTCGGCAGGTTGGTGGGCAGCGTCACAGTGGCGGTATTCGGCTGGCCCGTGGCGATGGTCTGGCCGCCGGTCAAGACCATCTGTCCTTCGTCGGGGTCGAGCGCGCCGTTGTGATTTGTGTCGGCGTCCTTCAGCCGGCCGAGCAGCTTGACCGGATCACCCACCTGCACCGGGAAGAGCACCGGCAGCAGCGAGTAGGAGCCGTCCGCCTTGGTGGTGGTCTGGTACTCCGAGGCATCCAGCGCGCCGTTGTCGTTGGCATCCACGAACACGGTTGCTCCGGCAAAGCCGGTAACCCCGACAAGCTGGCCTTCGCCGAGGCTGACGGTAGCCGTGTTGGGCTGTCCGGTGGCGCGCACGGTGCCGCCGACGAGCAGGAAGGCGCCCTCGTTGGTCTGGATCACCCCATCGTTGTCGGAGTCCAGGGTATCGAACGGAGTCGGCGCGGCCGCGCCCACGTCCACGGGCGTATTGGGCGGGTTGAAGGTGAACTTGCCCTGCGCATCGGCCACGCCCCACGGCTCGTTCGGGTCCAGCTTGTCGTTGTGGTTGATGTCCAAGTACACGATCTCACCCGCCACATCGCTCAGGTAGATATGCAGGCCGTTGCTGAATTCGATCGTGATGGTCTTGCTCCAACTGATCGAGGTCACCAGCAGGCTAATCGAGCCGCTCACCGTGATCGACACGCTCGCATTGGCCAGATCGACCGTCCCGCTCAAGCTGGCGCTCACCCCGACCCAGTAGCCGGCGATGCTGAAACCGGCCCAGGCGCTCCCGCCGGCGGTGAGGGCAAAATGCGCCCCGGCAGTTTGGAACGTGCCGAAGAGCGTCTGGCTGCTGGTGAGGTAGCCGACGTCGATGTTGACGTAGCCGTTCGCGCCGAGGTTGTCGCCGCCAACGCTGAAGCCCGCGCTTCCGTGCAGGAACCACGAGCCGCTGCCCGTGTCCACGTACCCGCCGACCGAGCCGTAGAGGAATCCCCAGAGGTTGACCGAGGCCGAGATGCTCGCGGCGATGCCGGAACTGCTCACCGAAATGTCGAATTGGGCCGAGAGCTTCAGCGCGTCGAGCGGCGACGGCAAAGTCAAATCCGCCGAGGCCACCAGGCGGAACCCACTCGAGTTCAGCGTCAGCACCCCGTTGACGGTCAGCACGCGCTGTTGGAAGATGACGACGTTGCCGAAGAGGCTCCCGGAGAAGCCGCTGTTGCTGACCGTGACCGAAAGCTGGCCCGTGATCGCCGCGAGATCACTCCGCCCGAACGTCAGGCTCACCGAACCTGTGATCGAGAAGTTGCCGTCCTGATGGATGTAGCCATAAAGCTGGATGGTAACAATGCCGAAGAAATCCAGCGTGAGCGGATCGGACGACGGCACGTCGATCGCGAACTGGCCGTTGGTGACGCCGATGCGCACAGTGCCGCTGAGGGTAATGCCGATGATCGTCAAACGGGCCTGCTCGATCGACACTCGCGCCGTATAGGGCTGGATGTTGAACACCGTGTGGGCGCTCGTGTTCAGCTCGAGGGTGAACGTGCCGTTCAAACTGAAGATGCTGTTCTGCATCGTGCTGATCGACAGCAGCAGCCGCGCCGCCAACCCGTCACTCAGCAGCCCGAAGTCCACCGTGGCCGACACCGTCGCGCCCCAGAGGTCCAGCGTGATCGTGCCCTCCATCAGGAAGCCATCCGTGCCCACATAGATCATGAAGTGGCCTGACAAACTGAAGCCGAGCACGTTCAGGCTGCCGTCAGCCGAGACGCGCGCGTACCGGCCCGCCTCGAGCGTCACGTCGGCGAACGTGCGCGCCTGGTTGGTGGTATTCACATCCAGCCGGAACGTCGCCGTAAAGCTCACGCCATAGCCGCTGGGGAATCCCCCGCCGGCATCGAGGTTGATCGCGAGCGTGGCGGCGATCCCGTACTGGTCCACCTGGAATCCGCCCGTCACCGCGAAGCTCAGGATGCTCACGCCCCCGACCTGCAACCGCAGATGGGCGTCGGCGGTGAAGTTCACCAGGTCGGCGCCCACCGTCAGGCTGAAGCTGCCATCGATGCTGAACCCGGAGATCACGAGCGATCCCTGGAACGCGATGGTGCCGGTGGCGGCCTTGAGAAGGACATTAGCCAAGGTAATATCCTGGCTCGTCGTGTTAACCTGCAGCTTGAACGCCGCCTCGAGGCTGAACCCAAAACTGTCCGGCACACCCGCCGCCAGGCTCAAGTCCAGCACGGCCGCCAGGCCCTGGTCGCTCAATTGCAGCCCGCCGTTGATCTGGAAGCTCAGCAGGCGCACGCCCAGGATGGTGATCTGCATGGTCGCGACCGCCTCGATCTGCACGTAGGTGCTGGCCATCGTGATCTGGAAATCCCCTTGCATCGTGAACCCGAGCACCGTCAGCGAGCCATGCGCGGCGACGCGCGCGTACGGGCCGGCCGGGATCGTGATATCCGCGAGCGTGACGGCCTGCCCGGTGGTGTTGACCTCGAGGCTGAAACTCACGTCGAACTGGAAGCCGAGGTTGGGCAACTGCGCGCCGAGGCTCAGAGCGAACGCGGCGGCGATGCCCTGATCGCTGACCAGGAAGCCGCCTCGCACATCGAAGGAGAACAGAGTGGTGCTTCCGACCACCAGGGCCAGGGTGGCGTAGGCCTGCAGCTTCAGCCCCTGGTCGCCGACGGTCAACTCGAAGTAGCCGTTGAACTGAAACGCGGTGATCGTGAGGCTGCCGGTGATGCGCACCAGCGCATATCGTCCAGCAGCGAGGTCCACTCCGGCGATCGTGGCCGCCTCCCCCGTGGTGTTGAGTTCGAGCCGGAACGCCACGCTTAGGTTGAAGCTGAAGCCCAGTGAGGGCGGCAGTCCCGTCGAGAGGGAGAGATCGATCGCCGCGATGATGCCGCTGGAATCGATGCGCATCCCGCCGGCGATGTGGAAGCCGAAGATCGTCGTGCTGCCCACCACCAGGTTGAGCGTCGCGTCGGCGCTAATCTCGAACACGGAGGGCGAGATGAGGAAGTGGAAGTTGCCGTTGAGGCTGAACGTAAGCACCTGCAGGGTGCCGGTCGCGTCGATCAGCAGGTAGGGTGCGCCCGTGGTCGTGCCGGGCGGACCAGCGGCGATCGTGATCGTGCGATCGCTGGCGCCGCCCGGCGGGGTCATGTTCTGGCCCAGGATCGTGGGCGGCAGCGTGTAGCTCACTTGCGCGCCGGTCGTGTTGAGCTGCAGCAGGAACGAGGCGGTCAAGACAATCCCGAACGAACTCGGGAAGTTCGTGGCCAGGGTCAGGTCCAGCTTGGCCGCCACGCCATCGCCGTTGATCTCGATCAAGCCCTGGAAGCTGAATTGGAGCAGCGGGGCAATGCTCGGCCCCAGGATCAGCGTTCCGGTGGCGAAGACATCCAGGGACGTGGGACGGATTTCCATCCCGAAGCTGCCCTGCATCCGGAACCACTGGGTGCCCGAGAGCTTGAAGAGGATATAGCCGTCGATGAGCACGCTCACCGAGGCCGAGGGCAGATCGAAGGTGACATCGCCTCGACCAGGGATGGTGAGGGTCTCCTGGAGGTCGTTGCCGGTCCCGTTGATGCGCATGACCGCCGAGGCGTCCACGAACAGGCCGGCCTTCTCGAGCTTGTTGAAATTCGGCATTAGCGCCAGCGCGCCCCAGACCTTGACGGTGTCCCCGCGGTTGTCCACGTGCAGTTTGCCGGCCAGGCCGATCGCGTCACCCAGGTAGCTCACGTTGACCGTGCCCGAGACCGTGAGGTCGAACTGGCTGGCGCCGAACGCCATGATCACCGTCCCTTCGATGCGCAGCTTGGCGAAACTCACGGCGGAATACTCGACCCCGCCGTCGATGCGAATCTGGAAGCTATCCGCCGGGTTCGTGGCTGAGACCGGAGTGCCGTCCAACCGGGCGAAGTGGAACTGCAAGCCGCCGAAGAACGTCTCGATGGGGGTCTCGGCGGGCAGGTCCGCCAGGAACAGGATCGTGGCGGAACCGCTGGCGACCTGGCTCAAATCGAAGTAGAGCAACCCATGGAGCGAGAGCGTCGCGCCGAAGGTCATTCGGGCGTTGATCACGAACTTGCCAGTCGTGTCGATGAGCAGATCAGTGTCGGCCGTGAACGCGTTGGTGGAAGCGTAGGCGCTGTAGAGGGTCGCGCCGGCCTGAATGATCATCGACTTGCCGAAGTTCGCCCACTGGCTCGTCCCGCCGCCGTTGACGACCTGGTTGACGACACCCTGCTTCATCTGCGCCATCCATTGGTCGAACGTCAACTGGCCGGCCGGCTGGAATTGGTTCCCGCGCAACGCCATGGGATCGGTGATGGCCGGCAGCGTCTGGTCGAACGTCACGCCACCGCGGAAGTTGGTGATCGCCAGCCCCGAGATCGGCTCGAGGATGATCGGGAAACTGGCGCTCATGTAGATCTGGAGTGGCCCCAACTCGGAGAGTCCGACCTGGATCTTGAATCCAGCCGTGCCCGCCAGGGAGAACCCGGCCTCGAGGCCGCCGTAGAACACGCGCCGCGCCACCGCCGTCTGCGTGTCGCCGGGCTGGATGATCTTGTTGCTGGCGTCGAGCTTGAGAATCCCCAGGAACAACCCGCCGTCCACCGAGCCGCCGAAGGCGCTGCCCCCGATCCGCACGCCCACCGACGTGATGTCCGTGATCGGGAAGCTGCCGCTCTTGAGCAGGCCGATGTCGATCACTACACCCTCGACGCTCCCTTGGACCTGAAGCGGCAGCCCGTTGATGCTCGTGACCGAGGCCGAAAGCGTGATGGCGAAGTCCAGGATGTCGTTGTCGAAATCCTTCCAACTCAAACCCACGCTGGTGATTTGGATCGGCAGCCAACTGGGCCAGGACAGCTTCGAGGAATCGGTCAAGTCCAGGCTGACGCTGAAATTGTCGAGCGCATGCACGGTTCCGCCGGGAGTGATCGCGATATTCCGGGCCGTGCCCCCGATACCCAACCCAGGCAGGGTCGCGCTCAACGAGCCGAAAGAGGCAATGTAATCGTCCGGCGCAGGGTTGAAGTTCAAGAGCACGTTCGTGCCCTGCAACGTCAGCAACGAACCGAGGTTGAACGTGACGCTCTGGACCTGCGCGCCATCGAGCCGCAACTGCTGCAGGTTGAACCCGCCCCCCGAGGTCGAGTTCAGGATCAGGTAGAACGTCAGCGCCGCGTTCGTCACTTGCACGTAGCTGCCCAGACTGAAGCTGACGGTCAGCGTGGCGGTGGCATTGATGCTCCCTGCGACCTCGTCGTAGCTGCCCAGCACCGTCACGGCCGCGCCGTTGACATTGCCCACACTGTCGGTCTGCTGCAGGCTGATCGAGCCGCCAAAGCTGCTGACCCACAATCCGTTCTGGTAGCCGCCCAGGATGATCGAGCCGCCCAGCTTCATCGTCTGGCCGATCTTCAGGTCCGCGAACCCGATCTCGATGGGCCCGATGTCCTTGGGCTTCGCTTTCCCGTCGGCCACCGTGATGCTGAATGAGAACGGATCGGTCGCGTCGTCAAAGCTTTGCTGCCCGGCGCTCGGGCCGATCCGGATGATCGGTGTGAACGGCAGGCCCTGCATCGCGGAGAAGTTGAACGTGCCATTTACCGTCAGATCGAACTCGGTGAGCTTGAAAACCTCGCCGGGGTCCCGCTGCCCGTTGTGGTTCGTGTCGCCAGCGAACGTCATCGTCAGGCTCGAGACGTTGAAGGGCAGGAAATTCGCGATGCCCAGGCTCGAAGCCAGGCCGGCCGTGTTCAGCGTCGCCGACACAATGCTGAACTGGCCCGCCTTGGTCACCTGCAGGCCCGTGGCCGTGCCGGTGATCGACAAGGCCGGCACGGACATGCTCACCGAATCAACTTGCGCCATCACGTCCGCGTCCGGGTTGAACGCCAGGTTCTGCGCCGTGACAGTGAGCGTCGAGCCGAACTGGAATTGGAAGCTGTTGGCCGTCAGGCTCAGCGCGCCACTGGTCAAGTCGAAGTTCCCAGTGAATCCGGTCACCGAGGCCGTGAAGAGGCTGCTCCCGGGGAACAGCACCGCCGATTGCGCGGCCACGGTCAGCGCCCCGCCCACCGAGGCGCCCGCGCCGAAAGTAAAGGCCAGGTTCTGCGCCGTGACCGACAAGCCGGTAAACGTGAAAATGCTCCCGAGCGTGACCGGGGTCGTGCCCTGGGCGAGGGTGGCGGCGCCGATCGTGAACCCGGTTTGCGTAATGGCAAACTGGGAAAGCGTCGTGGTGGGCAGGCTCGGGAACTTCGGCGAACTAACCGTCGCGGTCGCGATGGTCGCGATCGTGGTCTGGCCGGGCGTGATGCTGACGTTCGAGGCCGTGAGCTTCAGCGCGTTGAGGATGGTCAGATCAAACGCGCCGATCGTGAGCACCAGCGCCCCCGCGTTCGCCCCCGCGAACGTGTACTGGCCGGTGAACTGCTTCAGATTGCTCTGCACCACCGAACTGCCGGGGAACAAGCTGATGCTGTCGGCGCCGAATTGGATGTTGCCGCTCACCGTGACGCCGCTGTCCTGCACCGTCAGACTGAAGTTGTTGACGGAGACCGAGACCCCCGACATCGAGAGGAAGCTGCCAATCGTGGCGGTTTGACCGCTGGCCTGTTGCAACACCAGGCTGCCGAGGCTGAAGCCGTCCCGGCGAATCTTGAGATTGCTCAAGGTGACCGGGGCCAACCCGCTGAAGGCGGCGGAGTTCACGCTCGCACTGGCGATCGTCGCGATCGTCGCCTGCCCGGGCGTCAGCACCACGTTGCTGGCCGTGATCGTGAGCGCCTCGCCCATCGTCAGTTGGAATTGACCGATCGTGATGTTCAACGCGCCCGTGCCCTGCCCAAATGCAAATGTCCCCGTGATGTTCTGCGACGTTGCCGAGATAAACGAGGCGCCCGGGAACAAGTTCAGGCTGGTGGCACTCACGGTAACGGTGCCGCTCACGCTGGGATTGTCGCCGTAGGTGATTTGCAGACCATTGGCCTGGACCGTCAAGCCGCTGAAGCTGAGCACGCCGCCGATCTGCGCGGTCTTCCCGGACGCCTGGCTTAACGTGATGTTCCCCACGCTGAACCCGGTCGAGGTGACAACGAATTTGTCAATGCTGCCCGACGAGAGTTGCGTGATCAGCGGTGAGGTCACCTGGGCGTTGTCGATGCTCACCAGGGTGGCGCCGCCCGGGGTGATGTCGATGCCCGCCGCGGTGATCTGCAGGGCATCGCCGATCGAGAGCCCGAAGTTGCCGACGTGGATGACCAGCGAACCGGCGCCCTGGCTGAAATCAAACGAGGCCGTAAAGTTCTGGACGCTCGAGGTCAGGAACGTTGCGTTCGGCAGCAGGCTGATTTTGCTCGCTGAGAGCGTCACCGTCCCGCTCACGCTGGCCTGGTCGCCCGTGACGATGTTCAGATCGCTGGCTTGCAACACCACGTCCTGGAAGCTCAAGAGGCTGCCGATCGTCGCAACTTTGCCGGGCGCCTGCCGGATCGTCAGGCTGGCCAGGCTGAAGCCGTCCTGGCGGATCGCCAGTTGATCGAGGGTCACAGTCCCCAGGTTGCTCAAGCTCGGCGAATTGACCGTCACGGATTGGAGCGTGGCGATGGTTGCCTGGCCTGGCGTAACGGTCACGTTGCTGGCCTGCAATCGCAAGGCCGAGCCGACCATCAGCGTGAAACTGCCGATCTGCAGGTTCAGACTCCCCGCCCCGCCGGCCAGGTCGAATGTGCCGCTCACCTGCTCGAGATCGCTCGTGAGGAACCGGTTGCCGGGGAAGAGCGAGGCCGAATCGAGGTTCAAGCCGATCGTCCCGGTCACCACCGGGTCTCCGCCCTGCGTGTAGTTGAAGTCCGTGACGCTCAACCGGGCGCCCGAGAGCGCCAGGAAGCTCCCGAAGCTCGCCGTCGTGTTCGCTTTCTGGCTCAACACCAGCGAACCGAGGCTGAAGCCGTCCTGGCGAATCACCAAGTTAGTGATCGTTGCCGGGTCCAGGTTCGCGATCTTCGGCGAGCTCACGCTCGCCTGCTGAATCTGGGCGATGGTCGTTTGGCCCGGCGTGATCTGGACGTTGGTGGCGTTCAACCGCACGGCCTCACCCACATCGAGCTGGAACGTGCCGATCGTGATGACCAGCGAGCCCGCGCCCGCCCCGAAGTCGTAGATCGCGCTCACACCCGTGAACGCCGACTGAATGAGGGTGCTGTCGGGGAAGAGCGTCACCTGGTCGGCTGATACCGTAAGCGTGCCCTTGGTCGCGGCGCTGTCGCCGTAGGTGACTTCGAAGTTGGTCGCCGTGACCACCAGGTTCTTCAACCCAAGGAACCCGCCCAACGTCGCCACGCCGCCAACCGCCATGCTCAGGCTGGCGCTGCCCAGGCTGAAGCCGGTCTGGCGCAACTCGAGGTTCGTCAACGATGCCGTGCCCAGTTGACTGAACTTGGGCGAGCTCAGGGTCGCGCTGGCAATGGTGGCGATCGTCGCGTCGCTGGGCGTAATGACCACGCCGCTGGCCGTCACTTGGAGAGCTTCTCCAACACTCAATGTAAAATTCGCCACCGTGAGCCGCAACTTGCCGCCGCCACTCGCCGAGAAGTCGAATTGCCCGGTCAAGCCGCTGAGCTGGCTGGTCAGGAAACTGGCCTGCGGGAACAGGCTTACGGTTGTGGCGGAGAACGCCAGCGTGCCGCTAACCTGCGTGGTCGCGCCATAGGTCACATCGAAGTCGGTCAAGCTGAGACTGACACCCGTCAGGGAGAGGAACGTGCCAAAACTGGCAGTGACCCCGGAAGGTTGCTGGTACTGGGCGGTCCCCAAGTGGAAACCGTCCTGCCGCACGACCACCCCACTCAGGCTAAACGTGCCGAGGTTGCTCAGACCCGGCGAGTTCAGGAACGCACTGTCAATGGTTGCGATCGTGGCTTGGCCCGGCGTCACCACGACGTTGCTGGCCGTCAGCTTCACGGCCTGACCCACGCTCAGTTCAAAGTCACCGATCGTCACCTCGAGTCGGCCGCCGTCTGTGAAGTCATACTGCGCCGAGAAGTTCTGCAAATTGCTCTGCACCAGCCCGCCGTCCGGGAACAGCTTGATGCTGTCGGCGGTGATGCTTGCGCGCCCGCTCACCGTCGTTTGGTCGCCATAATTGACCGCGAACTCCTGGGCCGACAGCACCAGGTTCTGGAAACTCAGGAATGAGCCGATCCGGGCCTCCCCACCATTCGCCACCGTGAGCGTCGCGTTCCCGACGCTGAAGCCGTCGCGCCGCAACTCGAAGTTGCTGAGGCTCGCCGTGCCCAACTGCGGGAACTGCGGTGAGCTGAGTGTCGCCGACCCGATGGTGGCCATCACGTCGGCCTGGGGCTGAATGATGACATCCCCGGCGTCCAGCTTGAGCGCTTCACCCACTCGCAGCGCCAGGCCCTGCAGTTGGATCTTGAGCGCCCCGCCGGCCCCGAAATCGTAACTCCCCGAGAAACCGGTCACCGTCGCCTGAACAAAGCCGCCGTTGGGGAACAAGGCGATGGTATCGGCCGTCACGCTGAGCGTGCCGGTCGTGCTCGGGTTATCGCCGTTGACCACGTTGAACGCCTGGGCGGCGATCACGAGGTTGTCCATGCGGAGCACATTCCCGAACGTCGCCGAACCGCCGTTGGCCACCGCCAACTGCAACGAGGCGAAGCCGAAACCGTCCTGCCTCAACTGGAAGTTCTGGAGTGTGGCGGTGCCCAGTTGCGTGAACTGTGGCGAACTCACCGAAGCGCTCGCGATGGTCGCCATCACCGCATCGCCTGGCGTGATGGTGACGCCACTGGCGGTCACCGCGAGAGCCTGGCCCACGTTCAGCGCGAAACTCCCAATGCTGATCCGCAGTTTGCCGCCGCCGGAGCCGGTGAAATCGTAACTGGCCGTCACCTGGCCGAACTGGCTGGTCAGGAAGGTCGCCTGGGGGAAAAGTTGGATGCTGTCCGCCGCCAGCTCGATGCGACCGCTCACCGGCGCGGCCGCGCCGTAGGTGAACGAGAAGTTCGTCAGCGTGATCACTACCCCGCGGAGGGATAGGAAGGAGCCGAAGCTCGCCGTCAACCCGTCAGGCTGCCGGAGTTGAGCGCTGGCTAACTGGAACCCATCCTGCCTCACTTGCAGGCCGCTCAACGTCAACGTCCCCAGGTTGGCCAGGCCCGGTGAGGTAACGAACGCGCTGTCCAGGCTCGCGATGACTTGTTGCCCCGGCGTGATCACCACGTTGCTGGCGCCCAGGTTCAGCGCCTGCCCGATCTGCAACCCGAACGTCCCCACCGTAATCCGCAGTTTCCCGCCGCTCGTGAAGTCGTAGCTGGCCGAGAAGTTCTGAAGGTTGCTCGTTATCAAACCACCGTCAGGGAACAATCGGATGCTATCCGCTGTGACGCTCACGCGGCCATCCACCGAGGTCGTGTCGCCATATGTCACATCCAACTCGACCACCGACAACACCAGGTTGCTGAAACTCAGGAAGCTGCCAATCCGTGCTTCGCCCCCGTTGGCCACCGTCAGCGCCGCGCTCCCGAGACTGAACCCGTTCTGGCGCAATTCGAAGTTCTCGAGCGTGGCCGTGCCCAACTGCGGGAACTGCGGCGACCGCATCGTCGCCTCAGCAATCGTCACCATCACCTGCTCGGCCGGATGGATGCTCACCTGGGAAACCTCGACACGCAGCGCTTCACCCACGCTCAGGGCGAAGTCATCCAGATCGATCGTCAACTCGCCACCCTGCCCGAAGTCATACGCCGCCTCGAAGCCGCTCACTGTCACCTGCACCACCCCGCCGCTCGGGAACAGGGCGATCTGGTCCGCCGTCACACTCAGGGTGCCGGTCGTGCTGGCACTGTCACCGTACACTACGCTGAAGTTCGTCGCCTGCAGCACCAGGTTCGTCAGACTCAGGAAACCACCTAGCGTCGCCGTGCCGCCGTTGGCCACCGCAAGCTGAATCGACGCGAAGGTGAAGCCCGTCTGCTTCACGTCGAAGTCCTGCACTGTGGCTGTCCCAAGCTGGCTGAACTGCGGCGAACTCACCGTCGCCGTCCCGATGTGCGCCATGACCTGGTTGCCCGGCGTAATCACAATGTTCGTCGCCGCTAGTTTAAGCGCCTGCCCGACGCTCAATGCGAACGAGCCCACCGTGATGTTGAGCGCACCCCCGTTGCTGAAATCGTAGCTCGCGCTCAATTGCGTCAATTCGGACGTCAGGAAAGTGGCCTTCGGGAACAACTGCACGCTCGCCAGTGATAAGCTCACGGTCCCGCTCACCGTGGTTTGATCTCCATAGCTCACCCCGAAGTTCGCCGCTTGAAGCTGTAACCCGCTGAAGGTCAATATGTTGCCGATGGCAGCCGTCTGACCTGCCGGTTGAGTGAGCGAGAAACTCCCGATCTGAAAACCGTCGCGCCTGACTTCGACACCGCTCACCACTGCCACGCCCAGCCCGTTAAACTGCGGCGAGCTCAGCAGACCCGAGCCTAACGTCACGAGGGTCTGTCGGCTCGGGGTGACCAAAATGCTGTTGGCCTCGATCCGCACCGCCTGCCCGACGCTCAAGGCGAAGCTCCCAACGCTCAGCACGAGTTCCCCGCCGTTGTTGAAATCGTAGCTGGCTTGGAAGTCCTTAATGTCGCTTTGCACCAGCCCGCCGTCCGGGAACAACGCCACCGCGCTGGCCGTCACGCTCACCGTTCCCGTCACCGGCGAGGCTGCCCCATACGTCACCCCAAAGTCCGTTGCCTGCACCGTCAGACCTGTGAAGCTGATGAAGCTCCCAATCCGGGCGGTGCCACCATTCGCCACCGCCAGCGTCGCGTTCCCAATCGTGAACCCGTCCTGCCGCACCGACAGGCCCTTCACCGTCAGCGTCCCCACGTTGCT
>Ga0233425_10000544_pt1 | contig 96044 bp, 104 predicted proteins | sample Watercolumn_Towu_2_FD_181712 | JGI IMG/M metagenome (GOLD analysis project Ga0233425, IMG submission 181712) | Freshwater microbial communities from Lake Towuti, South Sulawesi, Indonesia - Watercolumn_Towuti2014_140_MG | ecosystem: Environmental > Aquatic > Freshwater > Lake | place...
AGAGCCCGGCCGACTACCGGGCGGCGCAGCTCACGCTAAGCTCCGCGGAGTGAGCAGCGAATTGGGGAGCATTGCATCGTGCTCGCACATCTTGGGGCTGAAGACTGTTGCTAATGATCCATTCGACGGCGTTCGGAGAGCTTTCCTAGATTTGCTCTGGAAGCAGATCGAGGAGAACGCGAACGGTCGTTACCCTGCTGTATTGCCAGTTCTGATTCTTACGGTCGGGTTGAAGATCGGCGACTCGACGGCTCCGCACGGACAGCAGCGGCGAAAACTCATCGAGTTTCTTGAGACCGCGATAAGGCCGAAGCTCCTCGCTGGAGAGACGATGCTGGACAAGCGGCCAATGGATGAAGTCCTGCTATCAACTCACGTCGAATTCAATCGAACGACCGGGAGATTTGAATACCTCAGCGCGAGTGATCGGGAAGTGATGGAACTCGAGTAGACACGCGACGGGGTACCACGTTGTCCGACCGGCAGCGACGGCCGGAAAACACGTCGTTCACTTTGAGGTCTCAGAGGTGGATGGCCTGGCCGAGCGCGGCGAGCGTCGCCTCGAGCGCGGCCTCGGACAAGGTCGGGTGCGCGTGGATCGTGTGGATGATTTCCTCGAGCGTCGCCTCGAGCGTGCGGCCCACCGCGAACTCGTGGATGATCTCGGTCGCCTCGGGGCCGAGGATGTGGACGCCGAGGATCTCGCCCGTCGTCTTGTCCGCCACGACCTTCACGAAGCCGTCGGTGTCGCCGAGCGCGACCGCCTTGCCGCTCGCGGTGAACGGGAACTTGCCGACGGCGATCGCGCGGCCGTTCTCCTTCGCCTTCGCTTCGCTGAGGCCGATCGACGCCACTTGAGGCCGGCAGTACGTGCACGACGGGACGTTGCCGTAGTCGACGGGCCGCGGGCTCTTGCCCGCGATCGCCTCGGCCGCGACCACGCCCTCCGCCATCGCCTTGTGCGCGAGCAGCGGCGCGCCCGCCATGTCGCCGATCGCGTACACGCCCTTCACCGACGTCTCCATCATCGGCGACACCTTCACGAAGCTCCGGTCCATCTGGACGCCGAGCCTGTCGAGGCCGACGTCCTTCACCTTCGCAGCGCGGCCGACAGCCATCAGCACCTGCTCCGCCTCGAACGTCCCCGCGTCGGTCGCCACCGTCACGCCCTTGTCGGACGCGGTGACCGACTGCACCTTCACGCCGGTCTTCGTCTCGATCTTGCGGCGGTTGAAGATGCGCGTGAGCTGTGCTGCGACTTCCTCGTCCTCGATCGGGACGATGCGCGGCAGCGCCTCGAGCACCGTCACCGCCGTGCCGTACGCGCTGTAGACGTCCGCGAACTCGACGCCGACCGCGCCGGCACCGATGACGATCAGCGACGCCGGCCGCGCTTCGTTGCGCACGGCGCCGTTCGACGAGAGCACGCGCTTCTCGTCGATGGTCACGCCGGGCAGTGAGCGGGGCTCCGAGCCCGTCGCGAGGATCACCGCGCGGCCCTCGAGCGTCGTCGTGCCTGACGACCCGGTCACTTCGACCGTCGTCGCGCTCTTCAGCACGCCGCGGCCCGGCACGAGCGTGATCTTGTTCTTGCGGAACAGGAACTCGACGCCCTTCGCCATCCGGTCGGCGACGCGGCGGCTGCGCCGCACGGCCTCGGCGTAGTCCGCCTCGAAGCCGCTCACCTTGATGCCGAACTCCTCGGCCCGATGGAAGAGGTGCACGACTTCCGCGTTGCGCAGCAGCGCCTTCGTCGGGATGCAGCCCCAGTTGAGGCAGACGCCGCCGGGACGATCGTCTTCGACCGCGGCGACGGACAGGCCGAGCTGCGCGCACCGGATCGCCGAGACGTAGCCGCCCGGTCCCGTGCCCACGACGACCACGTCGAACGTCTGGCCGGCCATCAGACGAGCAGGCGGAGCGGCTCTTCCAGCAGCCGCTTGACGTCCTGCAGGAAGCGCGCGCCCATCGCGCCGTCCATCACGCGGTGGTCGCACGAGATCGTCAGCATCATGCGGCGCCCGACACCGAGGCCGCTCTCGTCCACGACGGGCACCTTGCGCACGGTGCCGACGGCGAGGATCGCGCCTTCCGGCGGGTTGATGATCGCGGAGAACTCGGTGACGTCGAACATGCCGAGGTTCGAGATCGAGAACGTCGCGCCCGACATCTCCGGCGCGCGCAGCTTGCGCGCCCGCGCGCGCTCGGCGAGATCGCGCGACTCGATCGCGATCTGGCCCAGGCTCTTCGCGTGACAGTCGCGGAGCACGGGCGTGATGAGCCCGTCGTCCAGCGCGACCGCGATGCCGATGTGCGCGCGGTGGTAGACGCGGATCGACTCGCCCTGGAACGACGCGTTGACGCCGGGATGGTGGAGCAGCGCGATCGCGCACGCGCGCACCACGAAGTCGTTCACCGAGATCTTCGGCTGTCCCTCGAGGCCGTTCAGCTCCTCGCGCAGCTCCCACGCGCGGTCCATCGCGACTTCGCTCGAGACGTAGAAGTGCGGGACGGGCGCCTTCGACAGCGGCATCCGCTTCGCGATGATCGCGCGCATCTGCGACAGCGGGCGATCCTCGAACTCCGGCCCCGTCGCGGCGCCGATCGAAGGCGCGGGCACCCGGCCCTGCGGCACGCCCGCGCCGGTGGTGGTGTGCGCCGCTTCGACGTCCTTGCGCACGATCCGGCCGCCCGGGCCGCTGCCGTGCACGAGCCGAAGGTCGACGCCGGACTGCGCCGCTACCTTCTTCGCGAGCGGCGACGCCTTGATTCTGTCGTTTGAGCTCACGGGCTCCCGGGCTTCGCCCGCCCGCTCGCGTGCCTCGCTGCGCTCGATCCCGCCGCCGCGCGGGCGTGCCACGTCAGTTTCGCGCGGCGAGGCGCCGCCTGCCTGGCCGGCCATCGCAGCCTTGCCGTTGCCGCCGGGCGCGCCCTGCGCTTGCGCGCCGCTTGCGCCCGCGACGACGGTCGCGATGTCCTCGCCCGGCTCCGCGATCACCGCGATCATCGCGCCCACCGGCGCGCGGTCGCCCTCCGGCACGAGAATCTTGCGGAGCACGCCCCCGCCGAACGCCTCCATCTCGACGTCGGCCTTGTCGGTCTCGACTTCCGCGAGGATGTCGCCGCCGTTGACGCGGTCGCCCTCCTTCTTGAGCCACTTGATGATCTTGCCGGTCTCCATCGCCTCCGAGAGCTTCGGCATGACGACCTTCGTGATCGCCATCGCGCTAGCTCCCGTTCACGTTGCAGACGCGGCGGACGGCGTCGACGATCTTCTCCTTCGTCGGCGTCTTCAGCTTCTCGAGGTTGCGCGCGTACGGCATCGGCGCGTTCGCGCCCGTCACGCGCTCGACCGGCGCGTCGAGGTCGTCGAACGCGCGCTCGGTGATGAACGCCGAGATCTCCGAGCCCATGCCCGCGAAGCCCGCGCCCGCCTCGACGACGACCGCGCGATGCGTCTTGCGGACGGAGCCGACGATCGTCCTCTCGTCCATCGGCCGCAGCGTGCGCGGGTCGACGATCTCCACCGAGATGCCTTCCTTCTCGAGCTGCTCGGCGGCCTCCATCGCGCGGTACATCATGCCCATGTAGGCGATGACCGTGACGTCGGTGCCTTCGCGGCGGACGATGGCCTCGCCGAGCGGGATCGTGAACTCCGGATCGTCAGGCACCTCGCCCTTGATCGCGTACAGCGTCTCGGACTCGATGAAGATCACCGGGTTGTCGTCGCGAATCGCGGACTTCAGCAGGCCCTTCGCGTCGGCCGGGGTCGACGGGCGCACGACCTTCAAGCCGGGCACGTGATAGAAGTAGACCTCCATCGACTGGGAGTGCTGCGCCGCGAGCTGGTGCGCGGGGCCGCCGGGACCACGGACGACGATCGGGATGTTGTACTGCCCGCCCGACATGTAGTTCATCTTCGCCGCCGTGTTCACGATCTGGTCGAGCGCCAGCAGCGCGAAGTTGAACGTCATCATCTCGACGACGGGACGCAGGCCCGTCATGGCGGCGCCGATGCCGACGCCCGCGAACCCGGATTCCGCGATCGGCGTGTCGACGATGCGCCTGGGCCCGAACTCCTTCAGCAGGCCCTGGGTCACCTTGTACGCGCCCTCGTAGAGCCCGACTTCCTCGCCGATCACGAACACCTTCGGATCGCGATGCATCTCCTCGCGGAGGGCCAGGTTCAGGGCTTCGCGATACGTCATCACCGCCATGGCGTCAGTCCTTGTAGATGTCGGTGAAGAGCTCTTCGGCCGGCGGCTCCGGCGAGGCGTCGGCGAACGCGACGGCGTCGTCGATGATGTCGTTCACGTCCTTCTCGATCGCCTCCACGTCCTCGTCGCTCAGCACGCCCGCGCCGACGGCGCGATCGCGGAAGAGCACGATCGGGTCGCGGAGCTTCTCCTTCTCGACCTCTTCCTTCGTGCGGTACACCGCCCCCGCGGGGTCGCGCATGGAGTGACCGCGGAAGCGGTACGTCCGCGCCTCCAGGAGCGTCGGCGTCTTGTCCTTGCGCGCGCGCGCGACGGCGCGGCCCGTCGCCTCGCGAATCGCGAGCACGTCCATGCCGTCGACCGGCTCGGACGGGATGTTGTAGGTCTGGCCGAACTTGTAGATCTCGGTCTGCGCGAGCGCGCGCTCGAGCGACGTCCCCATCGCGTAGCGGTTGTTCTCGCAGACGAAGATCACGGGCAGCTTCCAGAGGCTCGAGAGGTTGAGCGCCTCGTGGAACTCGCCCTCGGGCACGGCGCCGTCGCCGAAGTAGCACACGCACACCTGGTCGCCGCCCTCGTACTTGATCTTGAAGCCCACGCCCGCCGCGAGCGGCAGATGGGAGCCGACGATCGCGTGGCCGCCGAGGAAGTTGACGCTCTTGTCGAACAGGTGCATCGACCCGCCCTTGCCCTTGCTGAGCCCGTCGATGCGGCCGAACAGCTCGGCCATGGCGCGACGCGGGTCCGATCCCTTGGCCAGGCAGTGCCCGTGCTCGCGGTACGTCGAGATCGCGTAGTCGTCCTGACGGAGCTGCGAGGTCACGCCGGCCGCGACCGCTTCCTCGCCGATCGAGAGATGGAGGAAGCCGCCGATCTTGCCGAGCGCGTAGTTCTCGGCCGCCTTCTCTTCGAAGCGGCGGATCAGCATCATCTCGTGCAGCAGCTTCTTGGCCATCGCGGCGTCGACGCCGGGCGCCGGGGCCGCCTTCGCTGTCTTCTGGGCCATGTATGAGCTCTCCTACGGGATCATAGGCTCGCCTCGGACGGCGGGGCCCCAGCCCCGCGACGTCCTGCGGCTCGCACTACCATCGCATGAGGCTGAGGTCGTCCACGGACAACCGGCTGCGCTGCCGGAAGATCGCCACGATGATCGCGAGGCCGACCGCCACTTCCGCCGCGGCCACGGCCATCACGAAGAAGACCAGCGCCTGCCCTTCGGCACTGCCGTAGCGCCGGCCGAACGCGACGAGTGCGAGATTCGCCGCGTTGAGCATCAGCTCGATCGACATGAAGATGACCAGCGGGTTGCGCCGGATCACCACGCCGACGACGCCGAGCGAGAACAGCACCGCCGACAGCGCCGTGTACCAGCTCTCGGGGATCACGACGTCTTCCGCCGCGCCAGCACGAGCACGCCGACCATCGCGGCCAGCAGCAGCACCGACGTGAGCTCGAACGGGAACAGATAGTCGGTGAACAGGAGACGTCCGAGCGATTCGGCGCTGCCGCCCACCGGAGGCGGCGCCGGCGCCGTGCGGCGCGGAATCAGGATCATCGCGAGCTGCAGGAACAGCAGCGCGCCCACGGGAAGCGCGAGCACCCGCACGCGGCGGCGGGGGTCGGGCCCCGTCTCTTCCTTCCCGGGGATCAGCACCATGATCGCGAACACGAACAGCACCATGATCGCGCCCGCGTACACGATGACCTGCGCGGCCGCGAGGAACTCCGCGCCGAGGCTCAGGTAGAGGACCGCCACGCACGCGAGGTTCACCACGAGGAACAGCGCGCCGTGGATCGGGTTGCGCTTGAGGATCAGCGCCAGCGCGGACGCGACCGCGAGCGCGGCCACGATGAAGAACGTCACCGCCGCCATCAGGAATGCCGCCGCGGCGGGATCGGAATCGGCGAGCGCGGCCGCCCGTCCGTGCCCGCGGGCTCGAGCGAGAGCAGCGTCTCCTTCGTGTAGATCATCGACCGGCGGTCGTACGCCGAGAACTCGAGGATTCCCGTATCCATGCGGATCGCGTCCTCGGGGCACGCCTCCACGCAGTAGCCGCAGAACACGCACTTGCCGAGGTCGATGTCGAAGCGCTGCGGCATCTTCTCGATCTCGGGGTTCGGATGCTCGTCCGCCACGATGTAGATGCAGTGCGCCGGGCAGACGGTCTCGCACATCATGCACGCCACGCATCGCGGCGAGCCGTCCTCGCGGCGCACCAGCCGGTGCAGCGTGCGCAGGCGCGGCGAGAGCGGCCGGCGCTCCTCGGGATACTGGATCGTGACAGCTCCCCGGGCGTCCTTCTTGCCGAGCGCGTGCGCGATGTGCTTGCCCATGTTGCGGAAGAAGTGGGCCGCGGTGAGCCCGAGGCCGCTCACGACCTCGCGCAGGTAGAAGCGCTGGCCGAGGTTCACCGGGCGCTCCACGCGAGCACGAGCGCGCCCGTCAGCACGATGTTGACGATCGACAGCGGGAAGAGCCCGAGCCAGCCGAGGCGCATGGCCTGATCGTAGCGGAAGCGCGGCAGCGTCCAGCGGATCAGCATCAGGATGAAGATCATCACCGCCACCTTCGTGACGAACGCGCCCACCTGGAGCAGCGTCACGACCAGCGGCTTCAGCAGGATCACGGCGCCCCACGGGAAGTGGAAGCCGTCGGCGAAGAGATACGGCACCTGCCAGCCGCCGAGGAAGAGCGCGGTGCAGAGGCCGGCGAGCACGGTCGTCTCGACCATGTCCGTCATCAGGAACATCCCGAACTTCATCCCGCTGTACTCGACGTTGTAGCCGATGATCTCAGACTCGCCCTCGGGAAAGTCGAACGGGATGCGCTTCGTCGCCGCGATGCCCGCGGTGAGGAAGAGGATGAACGCGAGCGGCTGGGTGACGATGCCCCACTTCGGCAGCCAGCCCCAGAGGAGCTGGCCCTGCGCGCGCGCGATGTCCATCATGTTCAGCGAGCCGTAGATCATGATCACGCCCATCACCGAGGCGCCGATCGCGATCTCCGCCGAGATCATCAGCGCGGCCGCGCGCTGGCCGCCGAGCAGCGCGAAGTTGTTGCCGGACGACCAGCCGGCCATCATCACGCCGTACACGCCGAGCGAGAGCATCGCGAAGACGTAGAGGATGCCGACGTTCAGCGTCACCGCCTGCAGCGGGATCACGCGGTCGCCGATCGTCAGCGTGTCGCCGAACGGGATCGAGGCGAACGCGACCAGCGCGAACACGACCGAGACGAACGGCGCCAGGCTGAACAGCACCTTGTCGGCGCGCGCGGGCCGGAAGTCCTCCTTCGTGAGCATCTTCAGCGTGTCCGCCAGCGGGTGGAAGAGCCCCAGCGCGCGGATCCCGAAGATCGACGCGCGGTTGGCGCCGATGCGGTCCTGCATGATCGCGGACTGCTTGCGCTCGACCCAGCCGAGGATGGCGGCGGTGTTCAGCACGAACAGCATGACGAACGCGACGCGTCCGAACGCGATGCCGAGGTCGGCGACGAGGCTCACGCCGGCCCCGTCATCGCGCCCTCGTCGCCGAGGCTCTGATAGGTGAGACCGGCGAACGCGGGCACGGAGCCCGCGAGAGCGCGGAACCAGTGCTCGGCGCGCGCCGCCGCCGTCGTCCCGCCGGTCGCAGCGATGATCCGGCCCACGATCTCCCACGCCGGCATCGCCTCGCCCAGGTGACCGAGCGCGGGGCGGAAGCGCTGCACGCGGCCCTCGAAGTTCGTGAACGTGCCGTCGCGCTCCACCCACGCCGCCGCCGGCAGCACGATGTGGGCGCGCGCGCTGGTCGCGTTCGCGTTCGTTCCGACGTAGATCAGGCTGTCGACCGCGTCGAGCGCCGAGCGGACGTCCCCCTCCCGCCATTGACCCTCGAAGAGGTCGTGCTCGAAGACGACGAGCGACCGCACGCGGCGCGCCGTCGCCTCGTTGAGGATCGCGTCCACCTTGCCGTCGAGCCCGATGAGCTCGGCGCCGCGCGTGTTCGGGTTCTTGTCGGCGCGGATGAGGAAGTGGTCCTCGTCGCCGGGCTCGCGCGGCGGCACGCGGAAGCCGACCTGGCGGATTCCCTTCGTCTCGGCGAGCGTCTTGATCGCGAACAGGTCCTCGTTCGCCAGCTTCGGCGAGGCGATGATCGCGGCCTGCTCGCCGGGCAGACGCCCGAACGCTTCCGCGACGGCCGCCATCGCGTCGCTCCAGCTCGCCTCGCGGGTGCCGCCGGCCTCGCGGACGAGCGGCAGCGCGAGGCGGGTCGGGGCGTCGACGAAGCCGTAGCCGTACCGGCCCGCGTCGCACATCCACCACCTGTTCACGTGCTCGTTGTAGCGCGGCTTCAGACGCGCGACGCGCCTGCCCTCGGCGTGATGCGGGCGGCGCCGGTTGACGTGCACGTCGATGTTGCAGCCGCGCGCGCAGCCCGTGCAGATCGACTTCGTGGTGTCGAGGTACCAGACGCGCACCTGGAACCGGAAGTCACGGTCCGTCAGCGCGCCGACCGGGCAGATGTCGACGACGTTGCCCGAGTACTTGTTCTCGAGGTCGGTGCCGGGGAAGAGCCCGATCTCCGAGTGATCGCCCCGGTTGAAGATCCCGAGCTCGCCGGTGTGCGTGATCTCGTCGCAGAAGCGCACGCAGCGCGAGCAGAGGATGCAGCGCTCGGCGTCCAGCATCACGTGCGGGCCGAGGGGAACCGCCTTGGGCTTGTGGACCTTCTCGTCCTTCATCCGCGGGTCGTAGAGCCCGTGCTTCATGTAGTAGATCTGCAGCCAGCACTCGCCCGCCTGGTCGCACACCGGACAGTCGAGCGGATGGTTGATCAGGTGGAACTCCATGATCGACCGCCGCGTCTCTTTCACCCGATCGGTCTGCGTGTGGACGACCATCCCCTCGGCCGCCTGCGTGTTGCAGGCGATCGTCGGCCGCGGCGTCTTCTCGATGTCGACCATGCAGAGGCGGCACTGGCCGGCGATCGAGAGGCCGGGGTGATAGCAGTAGTGCGGGACCTCGATGCCGAGACGGCGTGCGGCCTCGATCAGGTTCGTCCCCGCGGGGACCTCGATCTCCTTGCCGTCGATCGTCAGCTTGGGCATCGGCTCAGCTCCGGCATCGCGCTTCGAACTCCGAGCGGAATTTTTCGATGTAGGAGATGTACGGGCCCACGGCGCCGTCGTAGAAGGCGCAGATGGTCGTCCCCGCGCCGCGCTTCGCGACGTCGAGGATCGTGTCGAGGTCGTCCTTGCGGCCCTTTCCCTCCACCAGCCGGTGCGTCATCTTGTAGATCCAGCCCGTCGACTCGCGGCACGGCGTGCACTGTCCGCAGCTCTCGTGCGCGTAGAAGCGCGCGACGACCATGAGCGCGTCGGGGATCGAGACCGTCTCGTCGAACACGATCACGCCCGCCGAGCCCGCCATCGTGCCCGCGTTGCGGAGCCCGTCGACGTCCATCGTGACGTCGATCTCGTGCGCGGCGAGGATCGGCGCCGACGAGCCGCCGGGCACGACGCCCTTCAGCACGCCGCTGCCCGACACGCCGCCCGCGACCTCGATGAGCTGCCGCAGCGTGATCGCGCACGATTCCTCGTAGACGCCGGGCTTGTTCACGCGCCCGGACACCGAGTACATGCGCGTGCCGCCCTGGGTCTTGCTGCCGAGTCCGGCGAACCACGCGGCCCCGCGGTTGACGATGTGCGGCACGCAGCAGATCGTCTCGACGTTGTTCACGATCGTGGGCTGCCCGAACGCGCCCTTGATCGCGGGGAACGGGGGCTTCACCTTCGGCCAGCCCTTCTTGCCCTCGAGCGAGGAGATGAGGCCCGTCTCCTCGCCGCAGATGTAGGCGCCGGCGCCGCGGTGGACGACGATGTCGAAGCCCTGGCCGAGATAGCCCGCCTCGTATGCCTCGCGCACCGCCGCCGAGAAGCGGCGCCACGGCTCCACGTACTCGCCGCGGATGTAGACGAAGCCGAGCGCCGACTTGATCGCGCGCGCGGCGATGATCATGCCTTCGATCAGCGCGTGCGGGTCGCGCTCGAGGAGATAGCGGTCCTTGAACGTGCCGGGCTCGCCCTCGTCGGCGTTGATCACGAGATAGACGGGGCCCGCGTGGTCCTTCGGAATGAACGACCACTTCATGCCCGTCGGGAAGCCGGCGCCGCCGAGCCCGCGCAGGTTCGACTTCTTCACCTCGTCGACGATCGCGGCGGGCTCCATCGTCTGCGCCTTCGCGAGCGCGCTGTAGCCGCCGGTGTCGCGGTAGACCTTCAGCGCGTGCGAGTCGCGCACCGCGAAGTTGCGTGTGAGGAACTTCTCGACCACGGGCGCGCTCACCGGAGCGCCTCGACGATGCGGTCGACCTTCTCGGGGGTCAGGTTGAGCTCGTAGCGGTCGTCCACCTGCATCATGGGCGCCGCCTCGCACGCGCAGAGACACTCCACGGCCTGGAGCGTGATCCGTCCGTCGTCCGTCGTCCCGCCCACGTCGATCCCGAGCCGCTCCTTCAGGTGCGCGAGGATGAGCTGCGCCCCCGCGAGATGGCAGGAGAGGTTGTGGCAGACCGCCACGACGTGTCGCCCCTTCGGCTGCTGGAAGTAGAGCGTGTAGAACGTCACGACCTCGTGCACGTGCGCCGGGCTCAGGTCGAACAGCGAGGCGACGTACTCCTGGACCTCGAGCGAGACGTACCCGAACGTCTCCTGCGCCATGTGGAGCACGGGGAGCAGCGCGCCGCGCCTGTCGGGATAGAGCCCCTGCAGCCGCCGGACTTCGGCCACCTGCTCCGGCGAGAATTCCGCGCCCTTCATCGGTCGAGCTCTCCGCCGATCATGTTCACGGAGCCGAACGTCGGGATCAGGTCGGCGACCATCTCGCCCTCGACCATCCGGTGCAGCGCCGCGAGCGGCGGCAGGCACGGCGGCCGGCAGCGTACGCGATAGGGGCGATCGCTCCCGTCGGACACGACGTAGAAGCCGAGCTCGCCGTTCGCGCCCTCGGTCGCGAAGTACGCCTCGCCCTGGGGCGGCCGGATCCCGTAGCCCTCCATGATCAGCATGAAGTGGTTCATCAGGCCTTCGATGGAGCCGTACGCGTTCTCCTTCGGCGGCAGCACCACGCGCTTGTCGTGCACGTTGACGCGCTTCTGCGCCTCGCGGCCCTGCCCCTGGAGGTTCGGCGAGAGCGTGATCGGCACGAGCAGCAGGCCCTCGGTCTTGCCCTGCTTGCCCTGGTCGACGTACATCGCAGGATCGATCGGGCGGCCCTCGTGGTCGACGTTCACCGGACCGGCGGGAATCGCGTCGAGCGCCTGCTCGGCGATGCGCATCGACTGCTCCATCTCGGCCATGCGGACGAGATAGCGCGCGTAGTTGTCGCCGTCCTTCTGCGTCGGCACCTCCCAGTCCACGCGTCCGTACGCCCAGTGCGGCTGGGCGCGGCGCACGTCGTATCCGACGCCGGCGGCGCGAAGCAGCGGGCCGGTGATCGCGTACGCGACGGTCTCGTCGCGCGAGAGCACGCCGATGCCGACCATCCGGTCCATGAAGATGCGGTTGCCGGTGAGCAGGCGGTGCACCTCGGCGAGCACCACGCGCGTCTCGGCGAACGCCTTCTTCGCCTGCGCCGCGAACCCGTCCGGCAGATCCGCCTTCACGCCGCCGACGCGCCCGTAGGAGATCGTGAGGCGCGCGCCGGTGACGGCTTCGACGAGCTCCCAGAGGAACTCGCGCGCCTTGATCATGTAGAGGAAGACGGTGAACGCGCCGAGCTCCATGGCCGAGGCGCCGACGCACGTCAGGTGATCGCAGATCCGCGAGATCTCCGCCATGATCGTGCGGATGTACGTGCAGCGCTCCGTCACCTCGATGCCGAGCAGCTTCTCGACGGCGCTCGCGTACGCGAAGTTGTTGATGAGCGGCGAGACGTAGTTCAGCCGGTCGGTGTACGGGATCGCGTTGTTCCAGCCGCCGACTTCGCAGTCCTTCTCGAAGGCGCGGTGGAGATAGCCGATCTCGACGTCGGCCTTGACGATCACCTCGCCGTCGAGCTCGGTCGCGATGCGGATGATCCCGTGCATCGCGGGATGCTGCGGCCCGAGCCCGAGGTGCATCGGCTGGCTGCCGTCGCCGGTGGCGCTGCCCTCGCCGAGCATGAACTCGCGCGCGGTCGTGGGACGCGGCTCTGTCGTGGCCATCTAGTGCGCGGGTCCGATGAGCGGCTGGCGGCGGTTGATCGGATAATCCTTCCGGAGCGGATGGCCCACGAACTCTTCGTAGAGCAGCAGGCGCTTGAGATCGGGATGCCCGTCGAAGCGGATGCCGAACATGTCCCACACCTCGCGCTCGAGCCAGTTCGCGATCGGCCACAGCGGCACCGCCGTCGGCACGACGGCGTCGTCCTCGTCCACGCGGACCTTCACGCGCAGCCGGTGGTTGTGCGTCAGCGAGTAGAGGTGATAGACGACCTCGAATCGCGGTCCGTCCTCGCGGCCGGGAAACTTCGAGCAGTCGACGGCGGTGAGGTCCATCAGGACGTCGAACGCGAGCGCGCCGCGCGAGCGGCAGACCGCGAGCAGCTCGGTCAGCGCGCGGCGCTCGATCACCACGGTCGCGTCGCCGCGATGCTCGTGGGTCTCGACGACGGCGCCGCCGAAGACCGCGCGCACCTCGTCGAGCATCGCGGCGGCGTCCACTAGTACCTCTGCACCTGCGCCGCGATCTTGTCCTGCAGCTTCATCAGGCCGTCCAGCACCGACTCGGGGCGCGGCGGGCAGCCCGGGATGTAGACGTCCACCGGGATGATGGTGTCGATGCCCTGCACCGTCGCGTAGTTGTCGTAGAACCCGCCCGTGCACGTGCACACGCCGAACGCGACGACCCACTTGGGCTCGGTCATCTGGTCGTAGATGCGCTTCAAGACAGGAGCCATCTTGTGAGAGATGGTGCCCACCACGAAGAGCACATCAGCCTGACGAGGAGAGAAACGAGGCAGGCCGGCGCCGAAGCGATCGACGTCGTAGTGCGAGCACGCCGTCGCCATGTATTCCATCCCGCAGCACGCCGTCACGAACGGGTACTGGAAGATGGAGTACTTCCGCGCCCAGCCGATCGCCTCGTCCAGCTTGGACGTGAAGAAGCTGCCTACTCCCATTCGAGGCCGCCCTTCTGCCAGATATAGAGGAAGCCGAACATCAGGATCCCCAGGAACACGAGCATCTCCGCGAAGCCGAACCAGCCGAGCTGCCGGTAGAGCACCGCCCACGGCCACACGAAGATCAGCTCGATGTCGATCAGGATGAAGAAGATCGCGATCGTCGAGAACTTGATCGCGAAGCGGCCTTCCGCGACCTCGATCGGGTCCTTGCCGCACTCGAACGGCTGCGCCTTGACGGCGGTCAGCCGGCGCGGCGCGATGAGGTGCGGGATCCAGATCAAGGCGCCTGCGACCACGGCCGCGAAGCCGAACACCATGACGATCGGCACGTATTCCACGCGCTACGCTCGCGCCGCGTCGGTTTGCTTCTTCGCGTGATACGAGCTGCGCACCAGCGGGCCCGCCTCGACGTGCGCGTAGCCCATCGCCCGTCCCGCTTCCGCCAGCGACGCGAACTCGTCGGGATGGTAGTACCGCGCGACGGGCAGGTGCGCCGGCGACGGACGCAGATATTGCCCGAGCGTCAGGATCGAGACGCCGCTGTCCCGGACGTCGCGCATCGTCTGGAGCAGCTCGTCTTCCGTCTCGCCGAGGCCGACGATGATCCCGGACTTCGTCACGAGCTCCGGCACGCGCCGCGCGACGTGACGGAAGACGCCGAGCGTCCGGTCGTAGCGCCCGCCGTGACGCGCGAGCTTGTAGAGCCGCGGCACCGTCTCGGTGTTGTGGTTGAACACGTCGGGCCGCGCGTCGAGCACGCGGTCGATCGCCGGCGCGAGGCCCTGGAAATCCGGAACGAGCACCTCGATGCGGCACGACGGCGCGTGCCGTCGCACCGCGCGAATCGTCGCGGCCCAGTGCGCGGCGCCGCCGTCCGCGAGGTCGTCGCGATTCACCGACGTGATCACCACGTGATCGAGCTTCATCAGCGCGGTCGCGCGTCCGATGCGCTCCGGCTCCTCGCGATCTTCCCAGACGGGCTTGCCGTGGGCGACCGCGCAGTAGCCGCAGTTCCGCGTGCACACGTCGCCGAGGATCATGAACGTCGCGGTCGCGTCTTCCCAGCACTCGCCGATGTTCGGGCAGTGCGCTTCCTCGCACACGGTGTGGAGGTTCGTGTCGCGCAGGAGCCGCTTGAGCCGCATGTAGTGGGGCCCGCCGGGCGCGCGCACCTTGAGCCACGCGGGCTTGCGTCCCGAGGCGGAGTCGTGGGGCTGGATCACCGGCAGCGAGTGCGTCATAACCAGGCGTCCGTCTTGATCAAACGAATCCATTATACGCCACGCGTTTCGGGCACGGCGGCAGGCGCGCGAGGGTGATCAGGAGGTGGGGGCGCCGCCCCGCCGGAGACGGCGGTGGATCGCGGCGAGCAGGCGGCGCTGATCGAGAAAGATGAGCAGCAGCTGGCCGAACACGATGAACGGCGCGCCCGCGAGGATGCCGGACACGACGAGGAAGACGGCGACGAGCACGCGCTCGAGCATCACCTGCCCCGTGACGCTCGCCCACGGCGTCTCGATCACGAGGGCGACGACGGCGAGCAGCGCGCCGACCGCGACGATGACGAGCCCGATGACGACGAGCACGCTCGCGAAGAGCCGCGTGAACCGATCACTCAAGGAGAAGCGGCACTCGCGGAGGGAGCGAATTCATTTCGCGGCGGGAGCCGATGGCCACGAGGCCCGTCGGCGCTCGCGGAGGGCGACGGTTCATTCGTCGCCCGGAGCGTGGGGAGTTGGGGGGCGAGCCTCGAGCCCCCATCTGAATTTGGTGCGGAAGGGGGGAGTTGAACCCCCACGGGTTGCCCCACACGCCCCTCAAACGTGCGCGTCTGCCAATTCCGCCACTTCCGCGTGGGCTGGAGTGCGTCGGGAAGTATACCGTCAGCCCTTACGCGTCGCAAACCCGCCGGCCGCCTGACGCAGCCGCGGATCGAGCGCGTCGCGAATGCCTTCGCCGAGCAGGTTGTACGAGAGCACGGTGACGAGGATCGCGACGCCTGGATAGAACGACAGCCACCATCCGATCTCGAGCGTGTCCTTGCCCTCGTTGAGGATGTTGCCCCACGTCGCGTACGGCGGCTGCACGCCGAGCCCGAGGAAGGAGAGGCCGGACTCGGTGAGGATGGCCGCGGGAATGCCGAGCGTCATCGCGACGAGCACCGGCGCCATCGCGTTCGGAAGGATGTGGCGCCACACCACGCGATAGCCGCTCGCGCCGATCGCCTGCGACCACACGACGAACTCGCGCTCCTTCAGCGCGAGGAATTCCGCGCGCACGAGGCGCGTCACGCCCATCCATCCCGTGAGCCCGATCACGGCCATGATGGTCCAGATCGACGGGCGCAGGAACGCGAGCACGGCGAGCAACAGGAAGAAGCGCGGGAAGACGAGCATCAGGTCGACGAGCCGCATGATGAACCCGTCGACGCTGCCGCCGTTGTAACCGGCGAGCGCGCCGAGCACGATGCCGATGGCGGTCGCGATCCCGACCGACACGAAGCCGACCGCGAGCGACACGCGCGCGCCGTACAGCATCCGCGAGAGCACGTCGCGGCCGAGCTGATCGGTGCCGAGCGGGTGGCGGCGCGAGGGATCTTCGAGGATCGTCTTCACGTCCGGACGGTTCGGATCCCACGGCGCGAGCACCGGCGCGAACACCGCGAGGACGACCAGGATGACGACGATCACGCCGCCGACGACGGCGAGCCGGTTGCGCCGCAGCGCTCTCCAGAACTCCTTCACCGGCGCCGGCCCACGCGGATCCGCGGATCGACCATGCCGTACGCGAGGTCGGCGATCAGGTTCGCCACGAGCGTCAGCACGGCGACGATCACGAGGTTGCCCATGATCACGGGGTAGTCGCGCTCGAAGACCGCCTGCACCATCAGCTGGCCCATGCCCGGGATCGCGAAGATCGACTCCACGATCACGCTGCCGCCGATGAGCCCGGGCAGCGAGAGTCCGAGGATCGTGACGATCGGCAGCATCGCGTTCCGCAGCGCGTGCTTGCCGATCACGACGCGCTCCGCGAGGCCCTTCGCGCGGGCGGACTGGATGTACTCCTGGCGCACGACCTCGAGCATCGACTGGCGCATGTACCGCGAGAAGCCGGCGAGGCCGCCGAAGGTGGCGACCACGACGGGCAGCAGGAGGTGCGCGAGGAAGTCGGTCTGCTGCTTCCAGAAGGAGAGGTACTCCCAGTTCAGCGAGCGCAGCCCGGAGATCGGCAGCCATCCGAGCTGGACGCCGAACAGGATCAGGAGCAGCAACGCCAGCCAGAAATCCGGTGTCGCGAAGCCGACGAAGACGAACACCGTCGTCACCTTGTCGAACATGGAGTACTGGCGTGTCGCGGAGAGCACGCCGATCGGGATCGCGAGCGCGATGATGATCAGCAGCTCGACGATGTTGAGCAGGAGCGTGACGGGTAACCGTTCGCCGATCTTCGCCAGCACGGGGCGGCCGTCGGGTGAGAACGAGCGGCCGAAGTCGAGCCGCACGATGCGCGTGAGCCACTTCCAGTACTGCACGTGGATCGGCTGATCGAGGCCGTAGATCTCGCGCAGGAGCTGACGCGCCTGCGCGCTCGCCTCGAGCCGAGGATCGCCCTGGATCAGGTCGGTCGGCTCGCCGGGTGCCAGGTGGATGATCGCGAAGGAGAGGAAGGTGATCCCGAGCAGGAGGGGAATGGCGAAGAAGATACGCCGGAGGGCGTAGGTCAGCACGTGGGGGTTGGAATCATCAGCCTGCCGTGTAGCGCTGGAGCTCGCGCGGGACGTACCACTCCGGGAAGTTGTACATGATCCCGCTCGGCGACGGCTTCACGCCGCGCACCCGGGACGTCACCGCGGGGAGCGCGTCGCGGTGATAGAGGAAGATCACGGGGATCTCGTCCGCCAGGATCTCGTGCACGCGGTGATACTGCGTCGCGCGCTCCTCTTGCACGCACGTGGCGCGCCCGCGCTCGAGCAGCCGGTCGACCTCGGGGTTCGCGTAGGACGCGACGTTGAAGTCCTCGGGCCGCGTCTTCGACGAGTGGAACAGGCTGAACATGTCGGGATCGCGCCCGAGCCCCAAGCCCAGCACGAGCGCGTCGAAGTTCCGCTTGCGCACGTGCTCCTTCAGCAGCGTCGCCCACTCGACCATCCGCAGATCGACCTTGAGCCCCAGCTCGCGCAGCGACGCCTGCACGATCTCCGCGATCTTCTTGCGCTCGTCGTTGCCCTGGTTGGTGAGGATCTCGAACGCGAACGGCTTGCCGTCCTTGACGAGGTAGCCCTCGGAGTCACGCTCGCGCCAGCCCGCTTGCGCGAGCAGCTCCTTCGCGCGCGCGAGATCGTACGGGAACGCCTGCACCGAGCTGTTGAACGCCCACGTGCCCGGCAGATACGGCCCGGTCGCGTTGCGGCCGAGGCCGAGGATCACGTGGTCCATCAGCTCCTGCTTGTTGATCGCGTGCGCGATCGCGTGCCGCACGCGCTTGTCCGCGAAGCGCGGATCCTTCAGGTTGAAGGCGAAGTACGTGACCGAGTTCACCGCGTAGCGGAAGCGGTTGTACGCCTTGCGAAACGCCGGGTACTCGGTCTGCCGCTTGTACTGGAGCGCGGTGAGCGACGCGCCGTCGACACCCTTCGCCTTCAGCTCGAGGAACACCGTCGCCTGGCTCGGGATCACGCGGAACACGACACGGCTGAGGTACGGCCGGCCCGCCTCGAAGTAATCGGGGTTCGCGACGAGCACGACCTTCTCGCCGGACTTCCACTCCTTGAACCGGTAAGGGCCGGTGCCGACCGGCGCGGTGCGGTTCTGCGGCGCCTCGCGCAGCTTGCCTTCCTTCACGTACGGCTCGAGGAGGTGCTTCGGCAGCATGTACATCGACCAGCTCTGCAGCGCCTTGGCGTACGGCGTCCTGTACGTGACGTCGACCGTGTGCGCGTCGACGGCCTCGATCCGCTCGATCGCGTCGAAGTCCTCGCGATACGCGGTCGGCGTCTTCGGATGCACCATCGCCGCGTGCGTGAAGACCACGTCGTCCGCGGTGAACGGCTTGCCGTCGTGCCAGCGGACGTCGTCGCGGAGCTTGAACGTGAGGTGCTTGCAGTCCGGACTGAAGGTCCACGCCGTCGCGAGCTCGGGGGCGACCTTGAGATCCCTGTCGTACGTCACGAGCCCGTTGTAGATGAGGGCGCCCACCTCGTGCGACGCGCTGTCGTTCGCGATGTTCGGAATGAGCGCCGAGATGTTCGCGATCGAGGCCTCGATGAACGTGTCGCCCTGGGCCGGCGCGGCGTCCTTCAGCGCGACCGGCTCGTCCGCGCCGCCGCGCTCGACGCCGCACCCGGCGAGGACGAGCGCCGCCGCGACTACGAGCGGCGCGAAGAGCGACGCGCTCCGCATCGGCGTTACTTCGCCGCCGGCGGCACGGGCGCGCCGGGCGCCGGCGACGGTACGGTGGGAGCAGGGGGCGCGGGCGTGGCGGGAGCCCGGGAGCCCGCGCCTTCAGACGGCGCGCCCGCGCGCTCGCGCACGACGGAGCCACCGCTGCGCTCGCCGCCGAGGAGCGCGAGCGAGAACGACGTCAGCGTGAAGACGATCGCCACCACGGTCGTGATCTTGCCGAGCACGGTCGGCGTGCCCATCGAGCCGAACACCGCCTGACTGCCGGCGCCGCCGAACGCGGAGCCGATGTCGGCGCCCTTCCCCGCCTGCAGCAGCACGATGGCGATGATGGCGAAGCACATGAGGACGTGAACGACGGTGAGCGCGATGATCATCGAGTTCCCTCTCGCGCGACCGCGGGCGCCGCGACAGCTTTCCTGACGATGGCGATGAACTCCGGCGCCTTGAGGCTGGCGCCTCCGACGAGCGCGCCGTCGATTTCCTGTTCGCCGAGCAGGCTCTCCGCGTTGTCGGCCTTGACGCTGCCGCCGTAGAGGATCGAGATGCCCTGCGCGGTTTCCTTCGACGACAGCTCGGACACGATCCCTCGCAGGTAGCCGTGAACTTCCGCGGCCTGTTGCGGCGTCGCGTTCACGCCGGTGCCGATCGCCCACACCGGCTCGTACGCGAGCACGACCTTCGCGACGGACTCGGCGGCGAGCGTCCCGAGCCCCGCGCGCAGCTGGCCTTCGACGGTCGGGAACGTGAGGCCCTGGCGCCGCTCCTCGCCCGTCTCGCCGACGCAGAGGACCGGCGTCAGCCCGTGCGCGAGCACCGCGTGCACCTTGCGATTGATCTGCTCGTCCGTCTCGCCGATCTCCTTGCGCCGCTCGGAGTGGCCGACGATGACGTAGCGGCAGCCGAGCTCCGCGAGCATCGGCACGGAGACCTCGCCGGTGTGCGCGCCCTGCGGCTCCGGATGGCAGTTCTGCGCGCCGAGCGCGATGGCGCTGCCGGCGAGCGCCTCGGCGACCGCCGGCAGCGCGGTGAACGGCGGGCACACCGCGATCGTGCCGGCGACCTTCCGCTTGAAGCCGTCGCGCACCGCGGAGGCGAGCGCGCGCGCTTCCGCCTGCAGGCCGTACATCTTCCAGTTGCCGATCACCATCGGCGTCCTCATCGTGGCGCCTCCGTGAGAGCCTCCACGCCGGGAAGCCGGCGTCCCTCGAGGAACTCGAGGAACGCGCCGCCAGCGGTGGAGATGTAGCCGATCCTGTCGGCGACACCGGCCTGGTTCACCGCGGCGACCGTGTCGCCGCCGCCGATCACCGAAAACGCGGACGAGGACGCGACCGCGCGTCCGACGCCGAGCGTGCCCGCGGCGAACGGGGCTTTCTCGAACACGCCCATCGGCCCGTTCCACACGACGGTGCCCGCCGCCTTGATCACACGGTCGAAGCGCTCGACGGTGCGCGGCCCGATGTCGAGTCCCATCTGATCGGCCGGAATCTCGCGGATGCCGACCGTGCGCCCGGACGGCGCGTCGAGCCCGGACGCGACGACCGCGTCGATCGGCAGCGCGAGCTGCACGCCGCGACGGCGCGCGCTCTCGAGCACGCGGCGCGCGGTCTCCACGCGATCGGCTTCCAGCAGCGAGCGGCCGATGCCGTGCCCCATCGCGTGCAGGAACGTGAACGCCATGCCGCCGCCGATCAGCAGGGCGTTCACCCGCTCGAGGAGATGCTCGACGAGCGCGACCTTGTCGGAGACCTTCGCGCCGCCGAGGATCGCGACGAGCGGGCGCTTCGGCGACTCGAGGATCTTGCCGAGCGCGTCGAGCTCGGAGCGCATGAGCAAGCCGGCGGCAGCGGGCTGCAGGTGGCGCGTGATCGCCTCGATCGAGGCGTGGGCGCGATGCGCGGCGGCGAACGCGTCGTTGACGTAGCAATCGGCGAGCGACGCGAGCTCGTGCGCGAAGCCGTCGTCGTTCGCCTCTTCCTGCGGGTGGAATCGGAGATTCTCGAGCAGCAGCACCTCGCCGGGCGCGAGCCCCTTCGCCAGCGCGGCCGTCTCCGGTCCGACGCAGTCGGGGGCGAGAGGCACCGGCCGTCCGAGCAGCATCGCCATCCGCTCGGCGACGGGCTTGAGCGAGAACTTCGGATCTCGCCCGCCCTTCGGACGTCCGAGGTGCGACGCGAGCACGACCGACGCGCCGCCTTCCAGCGCACGTTTGATCGTCGGCACGACGGCCGTGAGACGGGTGTCGTCGCTCACCGCGCCGCCCTCGAGCGGCGCGTTGAGATCGGCGCGCACGAAGACGCGCTTGTCCCGAAGATCCAGCTGCTCGATCGTGAGCTTGGGCACGCGCTAGAGCGTCTTCGCGATGTAGCGGGTGAGGTCGCGCAGACGGCTCGAGTACCCGAACTCGTTGTCGTACCAGGCGAGGACCTTCACCATGTTGCCGTCGACGATGGCGGTCGACGGCAGGTCGACGATCGACGAGTGCGGGTTGCCGTTGAAGTCGCTCGACACGAGCTCCTCGTCCGTGGCGTCGAGGATGCCCCTCATCGCGCCCGCCGCGGCTTCGCGGAAGGCGTCGTTGATCTGCTCGACCGTCGCGGGCTTCGCCAGCTCCGCGGTGAGATCCACCACGGAGACGTTGATGGTCGGCACGCGGATCGCGATGCCGTCCAGCTTTCCCTTGAGGTGCGGCAGCACGAGGCCGACGGCGGTGGCGGCGCCGGTCGTCGTCGGGATCATGCTCACGGCGCCCGCGCGCGCGCGGCGCAGGTCCTTGTGCGGGAAGTCGTGGATCTTCTGGTCGTTGGTGTACGAGTGCACCGTCGACGCGAAGCCGCGCGTGATGCCGAACGCGTCGTCCAGCACCTTCACGGTCGTCGCGAGACAGTTCGTCGTGCAGGAGGCGTTCGAGATCACCCGGTGCTTCGCGGCGTCGTAGACCTTCTCGTTGACGCCGAGCACGATCGTCGCGTCCGGATTCTTCGCGGGCGCGCTGATGATGACCTTCCTGGCGCCGGCCTGGATGTGCTTGGAGGCGCTCGCGGTGTCGCTGAAGAGCCCGGTCGACTCGATCACGATGTCGACGCCGAGGTCCTTCCACGGAAGCTGCGCCGGGTCCTTGATCGCGCACACCCGGACCTCGCGGCCGTCGACGAAGATCGCTTCACCTTTGGCCGCCACTTCGGCGGGCAGCGCGCCGTGCACGGAGTCGTGCTTGAGGAGGTGCGCGAGGGTCCTCGCGTCCGCGAGGTCGTTGACGCCGACGATCTCGATGTCTTTGGCGCCCAGCGCGGCGCGGAAGAACACGCGCCCGATCCGGCCGAAGCCGTTGACGCCGACTCGAATACTCATGGAAGGACTCCTGGAGTCGTGGAGTTTTACCGGACCACTACGACGGCATCAAAGTATACAGGCACTTACAGCGCACGAGCAACTGTGAGGACGCCCACGCGCGCGGCCCCGGAGACGCGGAGCGCGCGCGCGCACTCCGCGACCGTCGCGCCGGTCGTGAGGACGTCGTCCACCAGGACGACGTGGCGGCCCGCGACCGCCGGGGCGGCGGTGAACGCGCCGGCCACGTTGGCCCGGCGGGCCTCCGCCGCGAGCTCGGTCTGCGGCGCCGTCGCGCGCAGGCGGACGAGCCACCGGCCGCGCACGCCCACGCCGAGCCGCTCGCCGAGACGCTCGGCGAGCAGCGCGGCCTGATTGAAGCCGCGCGCTCGCTCGCGCGCGCGCGCGAGCGGCACCGGCACCAGCGCGTCGGGACGGGCGCCGAGCGTGGGGCCGCAGCACTCGGCGATCAGATCGCCGAGCGGCCGCGCGATCGAGCGCCGCCCGCCGAACTTCAGGCGATGGATGGCCTCGCGCACCGCGCCGCCGTAGACCGCCGCGGAGCGCGCGTAGTCGAAGCCCGGCGCGTCGCCCCGGCACGCGGCGCATGCGACGGGCACGGGCGGAGTGGAGCCGGGTGTCGCGTCGCAAAACCGCTCGTCGGCTTTACGTCGGTTTTGCGACGCGACCCCCGGCTCCACTCCACCCGTGCCCTGCGCGTTGGTCGCGAGCAGCGGAGCGGTCGGCGCGCCACACGTCGCGCACAGCGGCGGCGTGATGCGCGCGACGCTGTCCCAGCACGCGCCGCACATCGGATCGCGGCGGCCGGCGCCGAGGCGCGCGGCGCAGAGCGGACAGACGGCGGGAAAGACGAGATCGAGCGCGGCGAGCGCCAGCGCGCGCACGGCGCGCTCAGCCGCGAGTGGGGTGGACGGTGTTCCAGGCGCGGCAGCGCTCGCAGCGCTCGCTCCATCCGGCGGTCGCGGCGCCGCACGCGGCACACGCGTGCGGCCACTCGAACGCGTGACCGAGACGCAGCGCGCGCCGATACTCCTCGAAGGCTGCGCGGTTCTCGCCGCGCCGCTCGAAGACCGCGCCGAGATACGCGTGCACGAGCGGAAGGTCGGGCGCGCGCACTTCGACCTTCTCCAGCTGATCCGCCGCCTCGTCGAGCATCTCGAGCTCGAGGTACACGCGCCCGAGCGCCACGGCGAGGGCGAGGTCGTTGCCCGCGCGCGCGGCGGCGTCCTGGTACACGGCGATCATCCGGCTCGGGCGGCCTTCCTCGCGGTACGCGCGCTCGAGACGCATGAGCAGCGGCAGCGCCGGATGCGTCTCGGCGGCGCGCTCCCAGGCGCGCACAGCCTCCCGACGATCGCCCGAAGCCTCGTACGCCTCGCCGAGCGCGACGAGCGCCGGAAGAAAATCGCGATCGATGCGCAGCGCCGCGCGGAAATAACCGAGCGCGCTCGCGGGACGGCCGTGCGTGAGCTCCGTGCGCCCCGCTTCGTGCAGCAGCGAGGCCTCCTCGTCGCGGCGGCCCGCCGCGTGCGCGTCGCGCGCGCGACGCACGAGCTCTGCGGTCTCGGGATCGTTGACGGTGTCGGAAGGACGGCCGGTGAGCTGCTGCAGGAGATCACGGCCGCGCGAAGCGAGGTCACGAAGGGCGCCGATCAGGGAAGCCACGACGGCGAAACGCGAGCGTGCAGACCCGGGTTCCGGGCTACCCGGTCGCCATGCGCTCCTCCTCCTCCACGACGCGCTGGCATTCGATGCAGTGGCGCGCGAAGGGGAGCGCTTCCAGACGCTTCTCGGCGATCGGCTCGCCGCAGCGCTCGCACGTTCCGAAGTTGCCGTCGTCGATGCGTTGCAGCGCGGAGACCACGTCGCGCAGCAGCCGGCGGTCGCCGTTGCCGAGCTCGAAGAAGAACTCGCGGGTGTACGCGGTGTTGGCCTGGTCGCCGAGGTCCTTGATCGAGTCGTCTTCCTGATCCTTGCCGTAGACCGCGCTCTTGCCCACGTCGACCGTGAGCTGCTGCTGCTTCTCCAGCAAGCGCTTCTTGAAGTAGATCAGGCGATCCTTCCTCATCGGGGCCTCCTACCGCCGGTTGCGTGTCGAGGCACGGTAGCACGCAACAGGTCAGCCTTCAATGGGAACGGACGGTGCGTCGCCCCACAGGCGCTCGAGCGCGTAATAGGCGCGCGTGTCCTCGAGGAACACGTGCACGAGGACGTCGCCGTAGTCGAGGAGGACCCAGCCGCTCTCGGGCTTGCCTTCGGCGTGGAGCGGTCTCACGCCGTCGGCTTTGAGCTCGGTGCGGATCGCGTCGACGATCGTACGCAGGTGCGGCGTCGACCGGCCGCTGCACACGAGGAAATAGTCGGTCACGGACGAGACGCTCTGCACGTCGAGGACCGTGAGATCGACCGCCTTCTTGTCGAGCGCCGCGCGCGCCGCCCGCTGCGCCGTCCGTCGTCCGCTCGCCTTCGCCATCACGCGGCCCTTCCGTAGAGACGGTGGCGCGCGATGTAGTCCGCGACGCCGGGCGGCACGCGATACGCGAGCGAGCGGCCCGCGGCCGCCCGCGCGCGGATCTCGGACGCCGAGAGCGGCAGCGACGTCGCGTGCACGACCAGCACGCCGCGCTCGGGCACGCTGTCCTCGACGCGCGTGATGCCGTCGGCGCCGATCTCGCGCAGGACCTTGCGCGCCGCCGCGCCGTCGGGATCGAACGAGCTGCCGGCGCGCGGGATCACGACGATGCGGGCGCGCGCGGCGATGCGGCGCGGCTCGCGCCACGAGAGAAGATCGAGGAAGGTCTCCGATCCGATCACGAGGAAGAGCTCCTCGGGCGGGAGACCGAGCGCCTCGACCGTGTCGACGGTGTACGACGCGCCGGAGCGCCGGATCTCGAGGTCGGAGACCTCGAACGCCGGGTTGTCGGCGATCGCGAGCCGCACCATCGCGTGGCGGTCGGCGGCGGACGCGAGCTCGCTCGCCGGCTTGTGCGGCGGCGCGCCCGCCGGCATGAAGATCACCCGCGCGAGGCCGAGGCGCTCGCGCACCTCGTCGGCGAGCAGCAGGTGTCCGTAGTGGATCGGATTGAACGAGCCGCCGAAGAGCGCCGTGCGCGCCACGCGCTACTCGCGCACCTGCCCGTCGCCGTAGACCACGAACTTCGTGGTCGTGAGCTCCCGCACGCCGACGGGGCCGCGCGCGTGCACGCGCGACGTCGAGATGCCCATCTCCGCGCCGAGCCCGAACTGGTTGCCGTCGACGAGGCGCGTGGACGCGTTCACGAGCACCGCGGCGGCGTCGACCTCGCGCGTGAAGCGGCGGGCGGCGGCGAGGTCGTTCGTGACGATCGTCTCGGCGAGCCCGGTGCCGTGCGCGCGGATGTGCGCGATCGCCGCGTCCATGTCGTCCACCACCTTCACCGCGAGCACGAGATCGAGATACTCGGTGTCCCAGTCGGCCTCGGTCGCCGCCGTCGCGGCGGGAACGATCGCGCGCGTCCTCGGACAGCCGCGCAGCAACACGCCGGCCTCGAGCAGCCGCGCGGTGATCGGCGGCAACAGCCGCGCCGCCGCCGCCTGGTGCACGAGCAGCGTCTCGGCCGCGTTGCAGACGCTCGGGCGCTGCGCCTTCGCGTTGACGACGATCGACGACGCCATGTCGGCGGGAGCATCGGCGTCGACGTACACGTGCACCAGCCCCTTGTCGTGCTTCAGCACCGGCACCCGCGAGCGCTCCGCCACCCAGCGCACGAAGTCCTCGCCGCCCCGCGGGATCACGAGGTCGAGGAGCCCGTCGAGCTCGAGCATCGCGGCGACCGCGGCCCGATCCGTCGTGTCGATGAACTGGATCGCGTCCGCGGGCCCGCCGACCTTCTCGACGGCCTTCGCGAGCAGCGCCGCGATCATCGTGTTCGACTCGATCGCCTCGCTGCCCCCGCGCAGCAGCACCGCGTTGCCCGACTTCAGGCAGAGCCCGGCGGCGTCGGCGGTGACGTTCGGGCGCGACTCGTAGATGAAGCCGATCACGCCGAGCGGGACGCGCACGCGGCTGATCTCGATGCCGTTGGGCCGGCGCCACGCCTCGACGACGTCGCCGACCGGATCGGGCAGCGCCGCGACCTCGCGGAGCTGAATCGCCATCTGCTCGATGCGCGGCTCGGTGAGCGTGAGGCGATCGAGGAACGCGCGCGGGTGGCCGGCGGCGCGCGCCCGCTCGAGATCCGCGCGGTTGGCTTCCAGCAGCGCCGCGGGCTTCTCTTCGAGCGCGCGCGCCATCTGCGTGAGCGCGTCGTTCTTCGTCTTCGTCGGACACAGGGCCAGCACCGTCGCCGCGTCCCGTGCCGCCTTCGCCTTCGCCCTCACCAGCGCCTTCACATCCATGGATTCCTCGTGCTTAGAGAATGACCAGGTTGTCGCGATGGATCACTTCGTCGAAGCTCTTGTAGCCGAGCCGCCTCTCGATCTCCTGCGTCTTCGCGCCGCGGATCCGGCGGAGCTCGGCCGCGTCGAAGTTGACGAGCCCGCGCGCGAACTCGCGCCCGGCGGCGTCGATCACGCTCACGACTTCGCCCGCCCCGAACTCGCCGTCGACGGTCGTCACGCCCGACGGAAGCAGGCTGCGCCCCTGCCCGGTGAGCGCGCGCGCGGCGCCCGCGTCGACCGAGAGCCGGCCCTGCGGCGCCGCCGCGAACGCGATCCAGCGCTTGCGCGCGCCGAGGCGATCGGCCTTCGGCAAGAAGCACGTGCCGACCGCCTCGCCCGCCAGGATACGCGCGAGCGCCCCGGGCTCCCGGCCGCTCGCGATCACCATCGGGATGCCGGACGCCGCCGCCTTCTGCGCCGCCTGGAGCTTCGTCGCCATCCCGCCGACGGAGACGCCGTCTTCGTGGGCGCCGGCCATCGTCAGGATCTCGTCCGTGATCGTCTCCACGACCTCGAGCTTCGTCGCGTGCGGGTCGCGCGCGGGATCGGCGGTGTAGAGGCCGTCGACGTCGGTGAGGAGCACGAGCAGGTCCGCCTCGATGAGCGAGGCGACGAGCGCGCTCAGGTTGTCGTTGTCGCCGACCTTGATCTCCTCGACGGCCACGGTGTCGTTCTCGTTGACGATCGGCACCACGCCGAAGTCGAGCAGCGCGCGCAGCGTGTTGCGCGCGTTCAGGTAGCGCGTGCGATCGCCGATGTCCTGCGCCGTGACCAACACCTGGCCCACCGCGAGGCCGTGGCGCTTGAACGCGATCTCGTACTGCCACATCAGCGCCGACTGCCCGACCGCGGCGGCCGCCTGCTTCTCGGGGATCGAGCGCGGACGCTCCGCGAGCGCCAGACGCGCCATGCCGGTCGCGATCGCGCCGGAGGACACGAGCGCGACCTCACGATCGCGCCGGATCGCCGCGATGTCGCCGGCGAGTCGCTCGATGCGGTCGGGATCCGGACCGATGCCCGGCGCGGTCACGAGACCGCTCCCGACCTTCACGACGATGCGGCTCGCCTTCAGCTCGCCGCGCGCAGCCATCCGCTCTCTTCCAGACGCCGCGCGATCGCGCGCAGGAGCTCGGGGAGCCCGGCGCCGGTCGCGGCGGAGATCGCGTGGAATGGAATTCCGGCGGCGCGGCAGTGACGCTCGACCGCCGCGAGCTGCGGCGCGCCCGGCCCGAACAGGTCCGCCTTGTTCGCGACGACGATCTGCGGGCGCGCGGCGAGCTCCGGCGAGTAGGCCGCGAGCTCCGCGTTGATCACCGCGAGGTCGTCGATCGGATCCCGGCCGGTCTGCGGATCGAGATCGAGGAGATGCACGAGCAGGCGTGTGCGCTCGGTGTGGCGCAGGAACTGGTGGCCGAGGCCCTTGCCCTCCGACGCGCCGGGAATCAAGCCGGGCAGGTCGGCGATCACGAACGTCCGCTCGACGTCGACGCGCACGATGCCGAGCGTCGGCGCGAGCGTCGTGAACGGATAGTCCGCGATCTTCGGCGTCGCGGCCGACAGGCGCGACACGAGCGTCGACTTGCCGGCGTTCGGGAATCCGATGATGCCGACATCCGCGAGGAGCTTCAGCTCGAGGTGCAGCCAGCGTCCCGCGCCCGGCCGTCCGAGATCCGCGCGGCGGGGCGCGCGATTGATCGACGACGCGAAGCGGGCGTTGCCGCGCCCGCCGCGCGCGCCGGCGATCGCGAGCACGCGCTCGCCGGGCCGCGTGAGATCGCCGAGCTCTTCTCCGGAATCGCGCTCGGTGACGACCGTGCCGAGCGGCACGCGCAGCGTGAGATCGTCGCCGCCCGCGCCGTGTCGATCCGCGCCCTTGCCGTGCTGGCCGCGCTCGGCCTTGTAGTGGCGCTTGTAGTGGAAGTCGAGCAGCGTGGTGAGCGCCGGGTCGGCCTCGAGCCACACGCTGCCGCCGTCGCCGCCGTCCCCGCCGTCAGGGCCGCCGCGCGGGACGTACTTCTCGCGCCGGAAGCTGACGCAGCCCGCGCCGCCGTCTCCGCCCTGGACGTAAATATCGATCTCGTCGATGAACAAATCAGGGCTCGGCGGCCGAGCCGGCCGTCAGGCCGGCTGGGTGAAGATGCTGATGAAGCGCGAGTCCCCTCGCCGCTCGAACTTCACGTAGCCGTCGATCTTCGCGAAGAGGGTGTCGTCGTTGCCGCGGCCGACGTTCAGGCCCGGCTTGAAGCGGGTGCCGCGCTGCCGGACGAGGATGCTGCCGCCGGTCACGAACTGGCCGCCGAACCGCTTCACCCCCAACATCTGGGGATTCGAATCACGCCCGTTGCGAGAGCTGCCAACGCCTTTCTTGTGCGCCATGTCGACTCAGACCTCGATGTTGGTGATGCGGACCGTGGTCGCCGCCTGCCGGTGGCCGCGGTGACGCCGGTAGTTCTTGCGCCGCCTGAACTTCACGACCATGACCTTGCGCGAGAGCTCCTGTCGGACGACTTCGCCCTTCACCCGCGCGGACTTCAGCGCGTCGGCGCCCGACACGACGTCGCCGCCGTCGCGGGTCACCATCAGCACCGACTTGAACTCGACGACCCCGCCCTTGTCTCCCGGCAGCTTCTCGACCGAGATGACCTGGCCCGGCGTCACGCGGTACTGCTTGCCCCCTGTGGCGATCACGGCTTCCATCGACGTCAGACCTTTCTATATGTCAGTAGTGACAAGCCGTTATCAGACCACACGGGGCCCGAAGGCGTCAACTCTTGGCGGCTCTCCGCCGACTCTAGGCGGCGCCCTCGAGGTATCCCGAGAGCTTCTTCCGCACGAAGAGCCGGGAGCGGTGCACCCGTGACTTCACGGCGGGCAGGCTGATCCCGAGCGTCTCGGCGATGTCCGGGTTCGGCATCCCCTCGATGTCGTGCATGACGAGCGCGGTCCGGTAGTCGTCCGGCAGCTCGCCGATCGCCTTCTCGAGGATCTCGCGCAGCTCGCCGTTCACCGCGTTGTCGTCCACCCGCGGCGACCAGTCGTCCATCGGCTCGAAGTGCATGTCCGAGTCGAGCGTCGGCAGCACGTCGTCCAGCGCGATCTCGTGCGACTTCGCCTTCCGCGAGCGGAGCTTCTGGTACGCGGCGTTCGCGGCGATGCGGTACAGCCAGCTGCCGAATTGCGACTCACCCTTGAAGCTGTCGATCTTGCGCGCGGCCGTCCACAGCGCGTCCTGCGTCGCTTCCTCGGCATCCTCGTTCGAGCCGGTGATCCGGTATGTCAGCCGGTACACGCGATCGCCGTAGGTGTCGACGAGGAGCTCCGGCGCTGCCGGGTCTCCCGCGCGAAGCGACGCGAGCAGGCCCGCGTCGCGATCCACTTTCGGTCGGGTGTCCGTCGTCATCGTCTTCGCTCGTACAGCGTGAGGTAGCAATTCATCTCCTCGACGCACCGGTCCATCACTGCGATGTCCTTCGTCAGCTTCGTCAGCAGCATCGCGCCCTCGAGCGACGCGACCAGGAAGTGCGCGACCGCGTCCGGGCGACACGCCTCGGTGACTTCGCCCCGCGCGCGCGCCTCCTCCAGCACTTCGGTCAGCCGCGCGTTCCAGCGCGCGAACAGTCCGGCCAGGCGCGCGCGGAAACCCTCGTGAACGTCCGCCAGCTCGGCGGCGAGGTTGCCGAAGAGACAGCCGCCGGCGCAGTTGCGCGCCTGGAGCGCTTCGCGCACGCGCCCGAGGAAGCAGCGGATCTGATCCACCCGCCCGGCGTCGGGGTCCGCGAAGCATGGGTCGATCCCACGGCTCAGAAACGCCTCGATGACCCGGTCGAGGATCGCGAAACCGAGGTCTTCCTTGCTTCGGAAGTAGTGGTAGAAGTTGCCTTTCCCGACCCCGCTGGCACTGAGCACGTCGTCCAGCGTGGTGTTCTGGTACCCCTGCAAGTGGATGAGGCGGGTCGCCGCCTCGAGGACCACCTCTCGAGTCGCGGGTTTTCCTTCCTTCGCTCTGGTCGCCGTCATCATTGCGTTCTGTACCAACTGGTCGGTACAACCATACTGACCGTTACGCGCCGTGTCAAGGCTGTCGTCTGGGTACCTCTAAGAACCCGGCCGGGGCTCGGCGTGAAAGGCCGGGATCAGAAGAGCGGGGTGGCCACCCGCAGGGCCGCCATCACCAGCGGCTTCGGATAGAGGCCGAGGACCACCACGCCGAGAACGCAAAGGACGAGCGCGACCGCGAGCGACGGCGCGACCGGGATGCGCCCGGCGCGCTCCGGCGCCTCGATGTACATGCGCTTCGCGATGACCAGGTAGTAGAAGAGCGCGACGACCGTGAGGATGGCGCCGATCAGCACGAGCCAGTAGAGGCCGGCCGCGGCCGCGGCCCAGAACACGTAGAGCTTCGCCCAGAAGCCGGCGACGAACGGAATCCCTCCGAGCGAGAGCAGGAAGAGCAGCATCGCCAGCGCGAGCAGCGGCGAGCGCTGGGCGAGACCGCGGAACGCCGCGGTGCTCTCGGAGCCCTCGGCGCGTGCGACCGCGTCCACCACCAGGAACGCGCCCATGTTCCCGAACACGTACGCCACGAGATAGAAGAGCACCATCGCCGTCCCGGACGCGGACGCCGCGGAGAAGCCGACGAGCATGTACCCGATCTGCGCGATGCCGGAGTAGGCGAGCAGGCGCTTCGTGTTCTGCTGAGGCAGCGCCATGAGGTTGCCCGCCAGCATCGTGATCGTGGCGAGCGCGGCGGCGATCGGGATCCACGCGACGACGCGCTCCCCTGCGCCCTCGTAGTACACGCGGACGAGCGCGACGAAGCCCGCGGCCTTGGGCGCGACGCTGAGCCACGCGACGAACGGCGTGCTCGCCGCCTCGTACGTGTCGGGCACCCACATGTGGAACGGAAACGCGGCGATCTTGAACGCGAAGCCCGCGAACACGGCGAGCAGTCCGAACGTCAGCAGCGGCGAGCCGGTGGCGAACACCTTCGCGACGCCGGCGAGGCTCGTCGTGCCGGCGGCGCCGTACACGAACGAAAGGCCGTACGCCATGATCGCGGACGACACGCTGCCGACGAGGAAGAACTTCAGCGCCGCCTCGACCGCGATGGCGTCGCGCTTCACGAACCCGGAGAGCACGTAGAGCGGGATCGACATCAGCTCGAACGCGAGGAACAGCAGCACGAGCTCGCGCGCGGACGCGAGCACGCACATGCCGAGCAGGGACGTCAGCACGAGCAGGTGGTACTCGCCCGCCCGGCGCGCCAACACGCGCTCGGTCGACCCGAGGCCGGCGAGGAGGGCGATGAAGGTCGCGATGAGGAACAGGCGCTTCGCGAAGATCGCCAGCCCGTCGAGCACGAACATTCCGCCCAGCGCCGGCGCGACCGCGGCCGCCGGCGCGATGAGGAAGCTCCCGGCCAGGACGACCGCCACGCCCACCATCGCGATCGCGCCGATCGCGCGGCGGTCGTCGCCGCGCGCCGTCAACGTCGCGAGGAAGACGAGCAGGATCAGCGCGCCGAGCCCGATCTCGATCGCGAAGGGCGATCCGATGCTCATGGGCTCACGATCCGCGCGAGGAGGGGCACGGTCGCGGTGTCGACGGGAACCAGCGCGAGGCCCGGCGCCATCCCGAAGAGCACGAGGACGAAGACGAGGACGACGATCGCAACCCACTCCGGGCCGCGCGCGTCGACGAGATCGTGGAAGTGCGGCGACGGCGGCCCCCAGAAGATCTGGCGAACGACGCGCAGCACGTAGACCGCGGTGAGCAGCGTGCCGAGGACCGCGGGCCACAGCCACCATCGATGATCCGAGCGCCACGCGCCCATGAACGTGAGCACCTCGGCGACGAACCCCGCGGTCGCCGGCAGACCGAGCGACGAGAGCCCGCCGATCGTGAACGCGGTCGCGATGCCCGGCATCACCGTGCCGAACCCGCCCATCTTGAAGATCTCGCGCGAGTGCGCCTTCTCGTAGACGAGGCCCACCAGCGCGAAGAAGAGCCCGGTCATCACGCCGTGCGCGAACATCTGGAACACCGAGCCGTTGAGCCCGGCTTCGGTGAGCGTCGCCGCGCCGAGCATCACGAGCCCCATGTGGGAGACCGAGGAGTACGCGATCACGTACTTGAGGTCGACCTGCGCCATCGCGGAGAGCGCGCCGTAGACGACGTTGACGCAGGCGATGGCCCCGACGAGCCACGCGAGATCGACCGCGCCCTCCGGGAGGAGCCCCATCCCCACGCGAACCACGCCGTAGGCGCCGAGCTTCATCAAGACACCCGCGTGGAGCATCGACACCGCGGTCGGCGCGGAGGCGTGGCCGTCCGGCGACCACGTGTGGAGAGGCCAGATGCCCGCGAGGATGCCGAAGCCGACGTAGAACGCGAGGAACACCCAGCGCTGCACGCCGAACTCGAACGTGATGGCCTCGAGGTCGAGGAAGGAGAACGACGCGGCGCCCGCGTTGACGTAGAGCGCGAAGATGCCGACGAGGATGAACGCCGACCCGAACAGGAGGTACAGCGTCAGCTTCATCGCCGCGTATTCCTTCGTGCCGACGCCGGTCTCCCGGAACGCCCACGCGAAGATCCCGCGCGGCCGTACCTCCCCGGTCGAGCCCCAGATGCCGATCAGGAGATACATCGGCAGCACCGCGAGCTCGTAGAAGAGGAAGAACACGAAGAGGTCGAGCGAGCAGAAGACGCCGTAGACGCCGGTGACGAGGGCCAGCAGCAGCGCGTAGAACTCCTGGCTCCGCGTCTGCACCGTCCACGACGCGAAGACGCCCGCGAAGATGATGACGGACGTCAGCAGCACCATCAGCAGGCTCATCCCGTCGACGCCGAGCTCGTACGAGATCCCGAGCGGCGGAACCAGCGACACCTTCTCGTAGAACTGGAAGCCGGCGGCCTCCCGCTCGTACGTGACGTAGATCCAGAGCGAGAGCACGGTCGAGATGGCGGTCGTCGCCACCGCGATCAGGCGGACGAGCAGCGGCCGGTGCCGCGCCAGGAACATGATGAGGAGCGCGCCGATGAAGGGAGCCCACGTGATGACGGACAGGACGGGGAACCTCACGGCGACCGCCACCACTGCGCCCACACGAGGAGCAGCAGCACCCCGAACGCGACGCCGTAGACGTAGTCCTGCGGCTGGCCGCTCTGGATCCGGCGGAGCGCGTCGCCCGCGCGCAGGCTCCACGCGCTGAGCACGTTCAGGATGCCGTCCACGATGTAGCGGTCGATCCAGCCGACCACGCGCGAGAAGCCGAGCATCAGCCCGCGGTAGATCCCGACGTAGATCGCGTCGAGGAAGTAGCGGCGGCGCGCGAAGACGTCGATGATCGCGAGCGGCCGGCGCACGAGCTCGACCGGCACGACGCGCGCGCCGTACATGCCCCACGCGAGCGCGATGCCGGCGGCGGCGAGCGCGAGCGACAGCGCGGTCAGCCACGCGGGCGGATGGTGCTCACCGGCGCCCCCGATGACGAAGCGCAGGCCGATCCCGATCGTGAGGCCGGCGAGCAGCCAGAGCGGCGCGCGCATGAGCCACGGCGGATCGTGCGGATGGTGCTCGCCGTGCGGATGGCCGTGACCGAAGAACGTGAGGAAGATCACCCGGAACATGTAGAACGCGGTGAGCAGCGCGGTGACGGCGAGCAGCACGAAGACGCCGGGGCGCCCGCCCGCGACGACGCCCGCGAGCACCGCTTCCTTCGAGAAGAAGCCGGCGAGCGGCCACACGCCGGCGAGCGCGAGCGTGCCGATGACGAACACGAGGCCCGTGTGCGGCATCGCGCGCCAGAGCCCGCCCATCCGGAAGATGTCGTTGGTCCCGACCGCGTGGATCACCGCGCCGGCGCCGAGGAACAGCAGCGCCTTGAAGACGCCGTGGGTCAACAAATGGAAGAAGCCGGCGTCGGTCGCGCCCGCGCCGGCGGCGGCCATCATGTAGCCGAGCTGGCTGACGGTGGAGTACGCGAGCACGCGCTTGATGTCGCTCTCCACGCACGCCATGGTCGCGGCGAGGAACGCGGTGAACGCGCCCACGCGCGCGACCACCGTCAGCACGGTCGGAACGAGCACGAGCAGCGGCTCGGAGCGCGCGACGAGGAAGACGCCCGCGGTCACCATCGTGGCGGCGTGGATCAGCGCCGACACCGGCGTCGGCCCCTCCATCGCGTCCGGCAGCCACACGTGGAGCGGGAACTGCGCCGACTTGCCGACGGCGCCGAGGTAGATGAGGAACATGATCGTCGTGAAGCCTTCCAGCGGCAGCGTCTGATCCTTCGCCATCCGGAAGAGCGCCTCGAACTCGAACGTGCCGGTGTTCGCCCAGAGCATGACGATGCCCGCGACGAACCCGAGGTCGCCGAGCTTCGTCGTCCAGAACGCCTTCACCGCGGCGCGCGCGGCGGCGGGACGCGTGTACCAGAAGCCGATCAGCAGGTACGAGCACAGGCCGACGAGCTCCCAGAACACGAACATCTGCAGATACGTCGGCGAGAGCACGAGCCCCAGCATCGAGAACGCGAACAGCGACTGGTAGACGTAGTAGCGTCCGAGCGAGCGCGGCGGCTCGTCGTCGAGATACGCGAGCGAGTAGACCTGCACGAGCAGCGAGACCAGCGTGACGAGCACGAGCATGGGCGCCGACAGGCCGTCGACGAGCAGACCGACCGTCGCCATCGGGCCGCCGTCGCCCGGAAGCCACGGCAGGATCTCGGTGCCCTGAACGCCGCTGCGCCAGAGCAGCAGCGCCTGCACGAACGCGACGGCCATCGCGAGGATGCCGACCCACCCCGCGAGCACGCCGCGCCGCCGCAGCGGCGGCACGAGCGCCAGCAGCAGGAACGATGCGAACGGCAGCGCGAGGACGGCGAGCGCTCTATCCACGGAGCAGGTCGAGCCGATCGGCGTCGATGGTGCGACGCACCCGGAAGATGACGATGACGACCGCGAGCCCGACCGCCACCTCGGCGACGGTGATCGCGATCGTGAAGAGCGCGAAGAGCAGGCCGACGGGATCCCCGTGCAGGCGCGCGAACGCCACGAGGTTGATGTTCACCGCGTTGAGCATGAGCTCGATGCCGAGGAGGATGCCGACCGCGTTGCGCCGGGTGAGGACTCCGAAGAGCCCGATCGCGAACACAAGGGCGGCGACGACGAGATAGGCGTTGAGTGCCGGCACGCTCAGTCCTCGCGCGCGAAGTAGAGCGCGCCGAGCATGGCCGCGACGAGGAGCACGCCCAGCAGCTCGAACGGCACCGCGTAGGGGCCGAGCAGCGTGCGCGCGAGCGCGACGGTCATGTCGCCGGCCGCGGGCGGCGCGGCGGCCGTCGGCCCCGCCGTCAGCGGTCCGGCCTGCACGAGGAACCCGATCACGCCGACGAAGACCGCCGCCGACACGATCAGGCCGTTGACGAGGCCGTGGCTCGCCTGGCGGATCCGCTGCCCGACGATGCGCTCGGTGAGCATGATCGCGAACACGACGAGGACGACCACGCCGCCCGCGTAGAGCAGGAGCTGGACGCCGAAGAGGAACGGCGAGTGGAGCAGCAGGAACATCGCGCCGGTGGCGACGAGCGCCGCGGCGAGGAACAGCACCGAGTGGAAGAGGTTCGGCGAGAGCACGACGCCCAGGCTCGAGGCCAGCAGCACCACGGCGACGGTCCAGAACCCCACGGTCGTGACCGTCACTCGCTCGACTCCTTCGCGTCTCCCTTCGCGGCGCCGGCTTTCCCCGCCTCGGCCTTCGCCGGCTTCGGCGGCGCCTGCATGTCGCGGAGCTTGTTGCCCGTCGCCCACGACGGCTCGAAGTCGAGGCCGATCGCGTGCAGCCGATCCTTGTCGAGCAGCAGGTGGCGGCGGTCCGCGGTCGCCAGGTCGAACGACTTCATCATGATGATCGCGTCGGTCGGGCACACCTGCACGCAGAGCTCGCAGAACTCGCACGCGTACAGCTCGAGCTGGAAGAACTTCGCGAAGTTCCGCTTCTCGCCCTTCAGCATCTCGACCTTGATGACCTGGGGCGGGCAGATGTACTCGCAGAGCCGGCAGCCGATGCAGTTCTCCTCGCCCGTCTCCCTGTCGTACGTGAGCGCGAGGATGCCGCGGAAGCGATCGGGATAGACGCGCTTGACCTCGGGGTAGTGCACGGTGATCGGCTTGCGGCCGAGATTCTTCAGCGTCACGCCCATCGCGCGGCCGACCGCGCGCACGAGCTGGCCGAGGTCGCTCCAGAAGCTGCCGTTCACGCGCGCCTCAGGCACCGGGCGCTCCGCGCCACGCGACCCAGAACGCGGTGACCAGCAAGAGGCCGACGGTCGCCGGCAGCAGCAGCTTCCACGACACCGCCAGGATCTGGTCGACGCGGATGCGCACGAAGCTCCACCGTACCCACGTGACGACCAGGAACACGAGCAGCGCCTTCAGCACGAACCACAGCACGCCGACGGCGGGGACATCGGAGCCGGGCCCGAGCCAGCCGCCGAGGAAGAGCAGCGCGCCGAGGAACGAGCTCGCGATCATGTGCGCGTACTCGCCGAGCTGGATGATCGCGAACTTCATCCCGCTGTACTCGACGCGGAAGCCGGCCACCAGCTCCGACTCCGCCTCCAGGATGTCGAACGGCACGCGATTCTCGGCCGCGAGCGTCGCGACGAGGAACGCGACGAAGCCCAGTTGACCGATCACCGGGTAGAAGACGAACCAGAGCCCCTGCTGCGCGGCGACGATCGCCGACATCTGCAGCGAGCCCGCGAGCACCACGGGGATGAGCGCCGCGAAGACGAACGGCAGGTCGTACGAGATGATCTGGTTCACCGCGCGCATCGCGCTCAGGAGCGCGTACTTGTTGTTCGAGCCCCAGCCGCCCATGAAGAGCCCGACGATCTCGAGCGAGGAGACGGCGAGGAAGAACAGCACGCCGATGTTGAGGTCGGCGAGCCCGAGCCGCGGCGCGAACGGGATCGTGGCGAAGATCAGCACGCACGGGATGAGGAACGCGATCGGCGCGAGGTTGTAGACCCACCGGTCCGCCGCGCGCGGCACGATGTCTTCCTTCATCATCAGCTTCAGCGCGTCGGCGATCGGCTGCAGGAGCCCGTGCGGCCCGACGCGGTAGGGCCCGATCCGCGACTGCATGCGCGCGGCGAACTTGCGCTCGAGCAGCGTGACGTACGTCACCATCCCGACGACGGCGTTGAGCAGGATGAAGGCCGCGAGCGCGTCCCCGACGAGCGGCGGCATGGTCTAGCGGTCGGCCCCGCGCATGATCTAGCGGTCGACCTCGCCGAAGACAGGATCGACGGAGCCCATGATCGCGACGACGTCCGCGATCTTGCAGCCCGGGATGATGTGCGGAAGGATCGCGAGGTTCGAGAACGACGCCCCGCGCACTTTCATCCGGTACGGCTTCGGCCCGCCGTCGCTCACGATGTAGAAGCCGATCTCGCCGCGCGCACCCTCGACGCGCGAATAGCCCTCGCCCTTCGGCACGCGGACCTGTCCGACCGACTTCACACCGGGACGCGAGGAGATGGGCCCTTCGGGCAGCCCGTCGAGCACCTGTCGAACGATCTTGATCGACTCGCGGAACTCCTGCATCCGCACGCGGTAGCGCGCGTAGCAGTCGCCCGCCGTCTCGACCGGCACCTTGAAGTCGAAGTCCTGGTAGGACGAGTACGGCTCCGCGCGCCGCAGGTCGAAATCGATGCCGGAGCCGCGCGCGAGCGGCCCGGAGATCCCGACCTCCTGCGCGAGCGCCGGGTGGATCACACCGACGCCCTGCGTGCGCACGAGGAAGAACGCGTTGTCCTCGAGCATCGCCTCGTACTCGTCGACGCGCTGCTCGATGAGCGCGATCGTCTCGCGGCACGTCTGCGCCCAGCCCGGCGGGACGTCGTAGCGCGTGCCGCCGATCTGGTGGAAGCCGTAGAGGAGGCGCGCGCCGGTGAGCGACTCGAACAGGTCGAGCACGAGCTCGCGCTCGCGGATGCAGTAGAGGAACACGGTCGCGCCGCCGCCGAGCGCCCCGCCCATGTCGAGGCACCACGTGCCGAGCCAGAGACAGTGCGAGGCGACGCGCTGCAGCTCGGCCACCATCACGCGCAGGTACTGCGCGCGCTTCGGCACCTCGAAGCTCGCGACCTTCTCGACCGCGGTGACGTACGCGAGCTCGGCGGTCATCGCCGCCACGTAGTCGGTCTTCGACGCGATCGTCGGGTACTGCACGTACGTCAGCATCTCGCCGAGCTTCTCGTGACAGCGATGCAGGTAGCCGATCACCGCGTCGACGGCGACGACCGTCTCGCCCTCGAGGGTCAGGATCGCGCGGAAGACACCGTGCGCGGACGGATGCTGAGGCCCCATGTTCATCACGAGGCGCTCGTTGCCCCCGTAGCCGAGCTCGATGACCTTCCGCGCTTCGCTGTCCGCCATCCGGCCTACTTCATCGGCGAGGACGGCGCCGGCATCAGGATGATCGACTTCATGTCGACGAGCAGGGGCGTCGCCTTGCCGAGGAACGCCTGCCACTCGGGATCCGCGATCGCCTTCGCGCGCACCGCCGCGCGCTCGTTGAGATCGCGATACGCCCACATGTGGACGGCCTCGTTGAGCTGGCCCGCTTCCGTCTGCCAGAGGCAGACGTTCTTCGAGTACTTCTCGCGCACCGGCATGATGTCCTTGATGTGCCCGATCCACTCGCCGATGCGGCCGGGCAGCGAGCGGTACCAGCGCAGCTCGTAGAGCCATCCCGCGTCCGCCGGCGGCTTGAGCGGCAGCTGCGCCGACAGGATCTTGTTCTCCTGCGCGAGCATCAGCGTGCGGATGCGCGGCACGTACTCCTTCGTCCACGCGTCGTTCTTCGCGAGCATGCCGCGCAGGCGGTCGCGCTCGTCGAGGCTCGGATACTCCCAGAGGTGGACGTACTGGTTCAGCGTGCCGAACTCGGTCGTCCACGAGCCGGCGAGCCGTCCGTAGTTATCGCCGCGGATCTTGCGGCCCACCTCGACGTTGAGCTTGAGGTACTCCGCCTGCTTGCCCGGGATCAGCGTGTAGGTGCGCAGCTCGTAGATCATCGGGCGACCCCCTTTCTCCTCACCGGTACGGCAGGTACTCGGCGTCCACGAAATCCTTGCGCAGCGGATGTCCCGCGGGCCAGTCCTGTCCGAGGAGGATCCGCCGCAGGTCGGGATGACCGTCGAACACCACGCCGAACATGTCGTAGCACTCGCGCTCCATCCAGTCCGCGCCCTTCCACACGTCGGTGAGCGTCGGACAGTGCGCGTTGCCCGCGCCGAGCCTGGTGCGCAGCATCAGCGCGAGACGGCTCTCGAGGTTCTCCACGCGGCAGACGACCTCGAGCCCCTGCTCCTTCCAGTCGATCGCGCTGAGCCAGTTGAAGTAGAGGCAGCCGAGCGCGTCGTGCACGACGCGCCCCAGCGCCTGCCAGCGATCGGGACTCACCTCGACCGTGACGAGCGCGCCCGCAACGGTCGGCGTGACACCGAACTGCTGCTCGACGAGAGCCGCCGCCGCGCCGGGCGCGATCTTCAAGTCGAAGGGGTCGCCGCGACCGTCTCGGTCCCGCGCTCGCCCGTCTTCTGAAACTCCGCGACCTGCTCCTGCAGCTTGAGCAGCCCGTACATGAGCGAATCCGGAGTCGGCGGACAGCCGGGCACGTAGACGTCCACGGGCACCACGCGGTCGACGCCCTTCACGACGTGATAGCCGTGGCGGAACGGACCTCCCGAGTTCGCGCACGAGCCCATCGAGACGACCCACTTGGGATCGGGCATCTGGTCGTAGATGCGCTTGAGCATCGGCGCCATCTTGATGGTCACGGTGCCGGACACGATCATGAGATCCGAGTGCCGCGGCGACGCCCACGGGACCATGCCGAAGCGCTCCACGTCGAATCGGCTGGCGAACGTCGCCATCATCTCGATCGCGCAGCACGCGAGGCCGAACGTCACCGGCCAGATCGACGAGCTCCGCGCCCAGTTGAAGATCTTGTCCGTCGAGGTGGTGACGATCCAGCCGCCCGGCATGTGGTGGATGGCGTCCGCGATCGACGCGAGCGTGTTGGAGGTCTTGTCGTCGCCGCCCCTTACCTGATGGTACTTTTCCCATTCCTGCAGGTCCTTCACGTCGCTCCACCCGGGCGACGGGACCGCGGGAACGGGCCGCGTCACTTCCACTCGAGCACTCCTTCCCGATACGCGTACAGCCAGCCGAGCATCACGATCGCGATGAACGCCGCCATCACCCAGAACGCGCCGAGCCCCGCGGTGCGCACGATCAGCGCCCACGGGATCACGAACACCGCGAGCGCGTCGAAGACGATGAAGACCAGCGCGACCAGATAGAACCCGACGGGAAATTGCACCCACGCGGAGCCGATCGGCTCGGCGCCGCATTCGTAGTTGTCCAGCTTGATCGGGTCGGGCCGGGAGGGCCGGAGCAGCCACGCGACGCCGAGCGACACCCCGCCGAACGCGACGATGAACGCGGCGAAGATGGCGACTGCCAGATACTCGGACACGTTTTCCCTCCGTCCTCGGGCGACGACGAAGTATATATGATTGCTGGAAATGGCGCGAGGACGCTCCCGCTTTGGCAAAGATCTTGCCTGTCATCAGATGGCATGAGCCCGGGAGGACATCTCCTCACGACGGCGGCGGCCGCGGCGGCGGTCGGGTATGCGACCGGATCGCTGCCGGTTGCGGCCGCGGTCGCGACCGGCGGGTTCCTCATCGACCTCGATCACGCGTTCGACTACGTGGTCTTCGACAAGCAGCGCGATCTTCGTCCCGGCGCGTTCCTGCGCTACTACGTCGAAGGGCACGTGCACCGCACGGTGCTGCTGCTCCACTCGTACGAGCTCTTCGCCGTGCTGAGCCTGATCGCGTGGTGGACGCAGGCGCCGTTGCTCACGGGATATCTGATCGGCGCCCTGATGCATTTGGCGCTCGACATCGTGTTCAACGGCCGCGTGACGCCGTATTCGATCGCGGCGTTCTACTCGTTCACGTACCGGACGCACAAGCGGTTCGACGCCTTCGCATTGTTGGGAATCGTCGAACGCCCCGTCGATGAAGGCTTTTGGGCGATGTTCTTCGACAACGGCGAGCCACCGAAGCCGCTGCCGCGGGCGGCCGAGCGCGCCGGGCAGAGTGTGCCCGACCCGCTCGCGTAGTCCGCGCCACGGAGCGTGCTAGACTCGCGTCGATGCGTGTCTTGGTCGTCGAGGACGAGCAGGACGTCGGCGACGTGTTTCTCGACTATCTGCTCGAGCTCGGTCATCAACCGCTCCTCGTGCGCACCGCCGAAGCCGCGCTCGGCAAGCTCCAGACCGAGCGTCCCGACGCGATCATCGTCGACGTCAATCTTCCCGGGATGAGCGGCATCGAATTCCTTCAGTTGCGTCGGATCCGCGAATCCGGCGTGCCCGTCGTCGCCGTGTCCGGCGTGGCGACCGAGAGCCAGGCGCGCGAATGCCTGCGGCTCGGCGCCGTGGATTTCGTTGGCAAGCCGCTCCCGTTCGACCGCCTGCAGGAAGTGCTGACGTATCTCGAGCCGCACGCGCTCGATCACAAGCTCGGGGCGGAGGACGCGAAGCCCGATCGGCGCTCGAATCCGCGCGCGCCGCTCACCGTGCCCGTGCGCGTCGTGGAATACGGCGGCGCCGAGTGGCAGGCCACGTCGGTCGACGTGAGCGCCAGCGGCATCCGCGTGAGCGGACGCGCCGCGACGCGCGCCGGCAGCGCGGCGCGTCTGACGTTCACCCCGCCCGACGGCGGGCCGACGATGACGGTGATGGCGCTGCTCGTTCGCGCGGATATCGGCGGCTACGCGTTCTCCTTCGTGAACCTCACGGCCGCCGAGTCGGAGCGCTTCGCCCAGATCGTCAAGCGGTTCCTGTAGTCTCCCGCGCCTTCGCTTCGCCGTCGGGGCCTGAGAGAACCAGCGTTCTGTAGTCGCGCGCCAGGCGTGTCGCTTCGCTGAAGTCCGAGCCCTCGCACGCGCCGTCTCGCAATGCGTTCTCCGCGGCAGCCAGGCTCACGGCGAGCAGACGGTCGAGGTGCGCGAGCATGCGCCGTCGCACATCGCCGTAGCCCTTCACGAGCCGGCCGGCGTGCGCGACCTCGCGCGCGAGCGGCGTGTTCCACCGGGCACAGCGCTGGACGGCGGCGAGCCATTGCGCGATCCGCGCGTGCTCCTCGCGCGCGCGATACGAGATCGGGCGCAGTCGTCGCATCCGCGCCAGGAGCCAGATCCGGAGATAGCCGAGGATCGTCGTGGTCCGCACGTGCTGCGCCATCGTCGGGCGGCCGTTCGGCCAGCGCCGCTCGGCCCAGCGCGCGAACGGGGCGACGAGCGCGTGCGGAAGGATGCCGTAGATCTCGTCGAGATCCGGCTTGAGATAGTCCGTCACCTCGACGACGGCGCCCGGCGTCCGGGCCTCGCCCCGGATCCGCTCGAAGCGCCCGGCGCGCGTCTTGAGGTCCGCGACGCGAATCGCGTCCTCGTACGTCATCCACAGCGCGAGATACCTCGCGACGTGCGTCGCGACTTCAGCGTCACCGGTGGCGAACGGCTGCAGCAGCGCCAGGTATCGCCCGGCGTACCGCGCGTCTTGATAGTCGATCAGGCGCGGGAGGGCCTGGCGCACGATCCCGCGCACGGGCTCCGGCAACGCGGCGACGCGGGGATCGTCCGCGAGCGACGTTTGCGCTCCGCGGCCGTCGACTCCGCCGGTGTGCGCGGCGCTCCCGTTCCTGGCGGCGGCGGCATCCGTGCCGTGGCGCGCGAGCGCGAGCCCGAGATCGAACCCGCGGAGGTTCGCGTCGACCTGCACGCCCTTGCCGCGGATCGCGTCGCGATACGCGTCTTCACGCAGCGGCAGCACGCCGCTGCCCGCCAGCGCGCCGAGGAGGATCGCGTTGACCTCCGTGCGGTGCTCGCGCGCGAGCGCCAGCGCGTCGAACGCGTGCAGCGTTTTCGAGAACGCGCGGGCGGCGTCGACCAGACGCTCCGACGGATAGATCGAGTTGCCGAGCGCGAGCTTCTCCTGGATCGAGTAGAGGCGGTGCGTGCTCGCGATGATCGTCGTGCGCGCGGGTGACGGAAAGCCGAGCTCGATCATGCGGCCGACCTCGAGCAGCTCGGGCGCGAGCAGCACGTCCAGCGCGCCCGGCACCGGGTAGAGCGAGACGGTCGGCTCGCGCTCGCCCGGCGGAAAGATCTCGACGTAGTAGGTCGTCGAGCCCGTGCGCTGCGCGACGCCGGGGATCGAGGTTCCGTGCGCGATGTGGCCGTCCGCGATCGCGGCCTCGACGAGCCACTCGGAGAGCACGCCGCCGCCCTGTCCTCCAACCGCCGGGATCAGGACGCTGACGAAGCTCCCCTCGCTCACGGGCCCGGCCTCAGGCCGCGAAGGCGGCGAGACGGCCGATGACGGCGAGGCGGACGCGTGCGACGAGACGCCGCCACCAGCCCGGGTTGGCGACGATCTTCATCTCGTAGAACGACGGGCAGAGCACGGCGGCGTGCGCGACTTCGCCGCAGACGCCGCAGCCGACGCACGTCTCGTCGACGTGCGCGATCGGGTCCTCCCGGAGCGAGTCAGGACTCGGCCGCAGCGTCAGCGACGGGCAGCCGTTGAAGCGCATGCACGAGTGATCGCCCGTGCACACGTCGGGATCCACGCCGAAGCGCGGCTGCTCGACCGTCCGGCCCGCGGCGATCAGCGCGCGCTTCTTCGGGCGCTCGCGCCGCTGCCGCTCGAGCATGCACTCGCCCTTCGCGATGACGACCTTGAGGCCGGGCGTGCGCGTCGTCAGCGCGTCCCGCAGCGTGCCCAGCATCTCCGGGATCCGGTACGACTCGACGGTCTTGATCCACCGCACGCCGAGCCCGCGCAGCGCGTCCGGAATCGTGGTCGCGAGCGTCTCGCCGCGCGCGTTCGTGCCCGTCGACGGCACGTGGTGCTGGCCCGTCGCGGCCGCGTAGGAGTTGTCGATGATGACGAACACGGCGTCCTGCTTGTTGTAGACGGCGTTCGCGACGCCGTTGGTCAGCCCGTTGTGCCAGAAGCCGCCGTCGCCCATCACGGCGATCGTGCGCTTGCCGAAGAGCGGCGCCACCGCGCTGTTGGACGCGAGGCCCATGCCGTAGCCGAGGACCGAGTTGCCGATGTTGAACGGCGCCTGCGTCGAGAAGGTGTTGCAGCCGATGTCGTGCGAGACGTGCGTGTCGCCGATCGCCGGCTCGCGCTCGCGCAGGATCTTCATCGCGCTGAACAGCGGACGCTCCGGACAGCCGGTGCAGAAGGACGGCGGACGCTTGGCGACGGGCTCCTTCAGCACCGTGGGGACGCGGTCCTGATGCTCGACGAGGCGGTGGTAGCGCTCGGCGATCGTGTCCGCCGGGACGCTGCGCGGCGACGCCCCCGCGAAGAACTTCGCGAGCCCGCCGACCACGAGCCGCGGGACGTACTCGCCGTTCGGCGCGAGCAGGTCCTTGCCGTGGATCTCGACGTCGAGGCGCGCCTCGTGCGCGAGCGCCTGCAGCTCGCGCTCGATGTAGTTCGGCATCCCTTCTTCGACGACGAAGATCCGGCGCTTGCCGCGCATGAATCCGATGAGCTGCTCGGGCACGAGCGGGTGCAGGCAGTTGAGGACGAGGAGCGGCACCGCGCTGCGTCCGTAGACGTCGGCGACGCCGAGCTCGGCGAGCCCGCGGACCGTCGTGTTCCACAGCCCGCCCTGCATGACGATCCCGATCTCACGATCGTCGCCGTCGTGGACCTCGTTCAACGCGCGGTCGATGACGTAGCGCCGCGCCGCGGGCAGGCGCGCCTCGAACTTCTGCGCCTCCATCGCGTACGTGAACGGCGGCAGGTTGATCCGGTCGATCGAGAAGCTGTGCGCGCCGAGCGGCGAGAGCCGGCTGATCGCGGGCTTCACGTTGTCCTTGCAGCGCAGCGTGCCGCGCATGTGGCAGGCGCGGATGCGGATCGAGAAGAACACCGGCTCGTGACACGCTTCGGACAGCCCGAAGCCCTCCTCGACGAACCGCGCGAACGACTGCAGGCTGTTGCGCGGATCGAGCAGCGGGACGGACGACTTCAGGGCCGCCGAGTGCGTGCGCTCCTGGAGAATCGACGAGCCCTCGCCGTAGTCCTCGCCGATCACGATCAGACAGCCGCCGCGCACGCCGGCGGACGCGACGTGCGACAGCGCGTCGGACGCGACGTTCGTCCCGACGACCGACTTCCACGTCACCGCGCCGCGCATCGGATAGTTGATCGAGGCGCCGAGCAGCGCCGCGGCCGCGGCTTCGCTCCCCGACTGCTCGAAGTACACGCCCATCGGCGCGAGCAGCGAGTCGTTGGCGTCGGCGAGCACGTCGATCATGTGCGAGACGGGCGCGCCCGGATAGCCGCCGACGTAGCTCACGCCGGACTGGAGGAGCGCCTTGGTGATCGCGAGGATGCCTTCGCCGTGGAGGATCTCGCCGGCGCCGTAGCCGAGCTGCTTGACGTCTTCGGCGAAGGTCCGCTCGCCCATGGCGCCATTATAGGCGTGTATCGAACGCTGGACGTTGACGGGCGCGGCGAGTGGTCGCTAGCGTCGGCGGGATGGGCTCGCGTTCGCATACGCACAATGTGCGCGCGGCGATTGACGAGGCGACGCTGCGGGATCTCTAGGTCGCGCAGGGCCTGACACTCGAAAAGATCGCGCAAAGGCTCGGCGTCGCGCCGACGACGGTCAGTCGACGCTTCCGGGATCTCGGCATCACCGCACGGGCGCGTGGGCCTGTAGCGAGATCCTGGATTGGCCCGACGGGTTCGCTATGCTCGTGGAGCCCGGCGCTCGCGTGGATCGTCGGTCTGATCGCAACCGACGGCAATCTCTCTCCGAATCGGCGCGCCGTTTCGATCACGTCAAGAGATATCGACCCCCTCGAGTGCGTACGCGACCTCCTCGGCCTGCGGGCGACGATCAGGCCGACGATGGGAGGCTACGGTCACGCGTATCGCCTCCAATGGACCAGCCGGCCGTTCTACGGCTGGCTGACGAGCCTCGGCCTCACGCCGGCCAGGAGCTTGACGATTGGCGCGCTCGAGATTCCGGACGAATACTTCGCCGACTTCTTTCACGGCTGTATCGACGGTGACGGATCGATCGTGACGTACGTCGATCGCGACAACGCCCGGAAGAAGCCGTCCTACGTTTACGATCGCCTGTACGTGTCCCTGGTGTCAGCGAGCCCAGAGCTCCTCACGTGGATCCAGCGAAGGATCTTCCTCCTCCTCGGAATCGCCGGACATCTGAATGCCAGCCGATGCCGCGGTCGGCGCGAGATGTGGCACTTGAGATGTGCCAAACGCGACTCGGTGAGCCTGTTGAAATGGATGTACTACGCGCCGGGAATTCCGGCACTGCAGCGCAAGCGGATGCGCGGGAATCGCGCGCTCGCGGATCCGACATGGTATCGTCATTCGCTCGCGCGCGGCGACGACGACGACGTGCCGGTGTGATGAAACTGGCAAACATTCGCGCCTCAAAAGCGCGTGCCCGAAAGGGCTTGTGGGTTCGAGTCCCACCACCGGCACCACCGTCCACCTTCCTTGACACCTCCGGCGCGCGGCCTGTAACGTACCACTCGCGTGGGGCTGTAGCTCAGTTGGGAGAGCACAAGGCTGGCAGTCTTGGGGTCAGGGGTTCGAATCCCCTCAGCTCCACCATTTCTTTCCCGCCGTGATCCTCGACAACAAGAACGACGGACCGATCTGATCGTCCGCGGCGACAGCGACGCGCCGTACCGCGACGCGCTCGGCCGCTGAGCGGAGCGGCCAGCGCCGATCAGCCGCCGAGGTAGAGGCGCTTCACCTCCGGATCCTCGAGCAACGTGCGGCCGGGCCCTTCGAAGCGATTGCGCCCGAGCTCGAGCACGTAGCCGCGATCGGCGATGGCGAGCGCGCGCGCCGCATTCTGCTCGACGAGCATCAGCGTGAAGCCGGCGTGCTTCATCTCCACGAGCTTGTCGAAGATCAGCGTCACGAATTTCGGCGAGAGCCCGAGCGACGGCTCGTCGAGCATGATCAGGCGCGGCGACGTCATCAGCGCCCGCCCGATCGCGACCATCTGCTGCTCGCCGCCGGACATCGTCCCGGCTTTCTGGCTGCGGCGCTCCGAGAGGACGGGGAACATCGCGAACACGCGCTCCATCGCGGCGGCGATGCGCGCGCCGTCACGCTCGATGTACGCGCCCATCTCGAGGTTCTCGCGCACCGTCATCTGCGGGAAGACGATCCGCCCTTGCGGCACGTACGCCAGGCCGCGACGGAGCACGAGATCCGGGCGCAGCCCCGTGATCGGCTCGCCGTTGAACAGCACGCGACCCTCGCGCGGGGTCAGGAACCCGACGATGGTCTTGAACGCCGTCGACTTTCCGGCGCCGTTGGGTCCGATCACGCTCACGATCTCGCCCGGCCGGACGGTCAGCGACACGCCGTGCAGAATGTCCATTCGCCCGTACCCGGCGGTGAGGCCCTCCGCGACGAGGAGCACGGCGTCGTTCGTCACGGCTGCCGCGTGCACACGTAGAGGATGTGCGGGTACGGCAGGACGTCGACCATCAGGTGACGGCGCACCGTGAAGCCCGCGCGCTCCACCTCCGCGGCGAGCTCGTCGCCGGACCAGTAGCGGACGGGCGCGCGCGGATCCATCGCCTTGTCGAGCGCCCACGTGAACCACCGCTTCGGCGCGGGCCGCGTGTCCACGTCCTTCACCAGCAGCATGCCGCCGGGCACGACCGCGCGGTGGAGCTGACGCAGCAGCGGCGGCACCGCATCCGGCGGGACGTGATGCACGATGTCCAGCATGTACGCCGCGGTCACTTCCGAATCGCCCTTGAAGTCGCGCGCGTCGATCTCGTCGTACGCGACGTTCTCGAGGGCGAGGCGCGCGGCCGCGCGCCGCGCGAGCGCGATGCGGCGCGCGTTCAGATCGACGCCGCGCATGAACCGTCCCGGCGCGGTGGCCGCGTAGTAGAGCGAGAAGAGGCCGAAGCCGCAGCCGATGTCGAGCACGGTGCCGGTCGCCGGCAGGTACTGGCCGATCTCGTCGAGGAAGCGCTGGCGCATGATCGCGAAGCGCGCCCAGCAGTAGGCGCGCACGATCGGATCGTCGTACGCGCGGACGATGCTACGAATCGTGTCGCTTCGCATGGATCCGGTAGCCGTCCCCCTGATGCGCGAGCACGTAGTGCGACGCGAGCCAGCCCGCGAGCGCGGGGAATCGCTCGAACCGCTCGTAGCCGCCCGCCGGCCACCCGGGCTCCCACAGCACGATCAGCGCCGGCGGACGCGCGCCGAGGCCGCGCATCAGCTCCTCGCGCAGACGCTGGATCATCGCGCGGTCGGTGTCGTGGAAGAAGTGGAAGTCGTAGAGGAAGCGGGTGGGCTGCGCGAGCCGCGCGCGCAGCAGCGCGTGCACTCCGCCGTCGGTCGTGTCGAGCACTTGCACGCGATCGCCGGGCTTCGTCCGCGCGGCCAGCTCCGCGGCGAGCGCGCTCACCCGGCGCTCCTTCCCCGCGATCCACGGGGAATCCGCGGCCTCCACGCCCTTGACGCCGAGCAGCCACACGGTGGCGAGGAGCCCGACCGCCAGTGTTCCGAAAACGAGACGCCGTCGGCCGGCCCCCGCGCGCTCGAGCTCACCGCACAGCAGGACCGCGGCGAAGGCGGCCAGCGGATAGAGGTGGTACTCCCAACCCTTGCGCTGTCCGAGAAAGTGCACGACGCCGTACGCGAGCCCGACCATGACGACCGCGTGTCGCGCGGTCACGCCGCGCCGCCACGCGAGGCTCGCGAGTGAGATGACGAGCGTCGCGCCGATCGCGATCCACGGCTGCCAGCGAAAGTAGAGCCAGTCCGAGGGCCGCGCCACGCGCGAGTAGAGCGGCACCAGATACCCGAACACGATCTCTCTCCACGCGCCGAGCGCGCCGAGGCTCGCGACCCACACCCCCACGGCGACCGGCGCGAGCACGACCCCGCCGAGCAGCGCGCCGACGGCGACGGCGCGCCCAACGACGCCGGCCCGCACGGCGATGAAGGCGGTGAGCGCGACGACGAACACGACGGCGTGCGGCTTGATCGTGAGCCCGGCGCCCAGTGCCACGCCGCCGGCGAACAGCGCCGACGGGCCGGCGCCCTCGGCCCACCGCGCGACACCGAGAGCGCCGGCGAGCAACAGCGGGCACAGCAGGAGGTCGCGCTGCCCCGCGTTCCACGCGCCGCTCGCGAGGTGATAGGCGGCGAAGAAGAGCCCGCCTCCGAGCGCGGCGACCCGTCCCCACGGCGCCGCCAGCGCGGCGGCGAGCGCGGAGGCAAGCGCGGTCACGCCGAGATCCACGGCGCGCCACGCCACGTCGCCGTCACCGAGCCACCGCACGACGGCCATGTGAAACAGGTACACGCCGGGAAAGTTCATGTCGAAGAGATCCCGATACGGCACGTCCCCTTGCAGGATCCTCCACGCGATGTAATGCATGATCGGCGCGTCGTGAATCAGCGGCCACCCCAACGACTTCCACCCCAGCCACGCGACGAGCGCGCCAAGCGCGCCGACCACGAGCCAGCCCGCCCCCCGGTCAACGCCCGAAATAGGCTTCGATGACACGCTCGTCGCCCTGGATCGTGCCCGGCGGGCCCTCGGCGATCTTCTCTCCGTGGTCGAGCACGAAGACGACCTCGCAGAGTCCCATCACGACCTTCATGTCGTGCTCCACGAGGAGCACGGTCTTGCCCGCGTCGCGCAGCCGGCGCACGGCGTCGAGCAGCTCGTTGAGCAGCGTGCGGTTGACGCCGGCCGCCGGCTCGTCGAGCAGCACGAGCGACGGGTCGCGCATCAGCATGCGCACGAACTCCACCAGCTTCTGCTGCCCGTACGAGAGATTGCCCGCGTACTCGCCGGCGAGTCCTTCGAGCTTGACGAATGCGAGGAGCTCCCGCGCGCGCGCTTCCGCCGCCGCTCGCGGCCCCGTCGTCACCACGAGGAGGTTCTCGAGCGCGGTGAGCTCGGGGAACACGCGAATCATCTGGAACGTGCGGCCGACGCCCCGGCGCGCGATCTCGTACGGTTTCAGATGCTGGATCGGCGCGCCGTCGAGGAGGATGCGCCCCCGGTCGCAGCGCTCGACGCCCGTGATGCAGTTGAACAGCGTGGTCTTGCCCGACCCGTTCGGTCCGATCAGCCCGTAGATGCGCCCGCGCGGGAGCGACAGCGAGACGCCGCTGACGGCGCGCACGCCGCCGAAGCTCTTGTGGACGTCCTCCACCTCCAGCGCGACGGACGAGCTCAGATCGTCCTCGGTAACCGGTACTTCATCTGGAGGAGTCCGAGAATCCCGCGCGGCATCGCGAGCACGACGGCGACGATGATCGCGCCGAAGAGCAGCGGGTGGATGTACGGATACCGCGCCCAGACCATCTCCTGCGCGACGAACAGCACGATCGCGCCGATCACCGGTCCCCACACCGTGCCCTTGCCGCCGAAGAGCGCCATCACGATCATCGTGATCGTCGTCGCGAGCGGGAACACGCTGAGCGGCTCGATGTAGCCCTGGTCGCGCGCGGTGAGCGCGCCCGCGATGCCCGGGCCGATCGCCGAGAGGAGAAACGCGAGGAGCTTGTGGCGGAACGTGGGAATGCCCATCGCCTCCGCCGCGACCTCGTCCTCGCGGATCGTCATCAGCCGGAGCCCGAAGCGCGAGCCGATGATCAGGCGCGCGCCGAGCGTCACGGCCAGCGCGGTCACGCCCATCGCGTAGTAGATCGGCACCGTGGCGTCGAGCGTCGGCATCGAGAGCCCGTTGCCGCCGCCCGTGAGGCCTTCGAAGTACGACACGAGCGCGCGCAGCACTTCGTTGAGGCCGAGCATCGCGATCGCGAAGTACGGGCCTTTCAGCCGGAGACACGTCCAGCCCATGCCGAGCGCGAGCACGCCCGCCGCGACGCCGCCGAGCAGGGCCGCCACCGGCCACGACCAGCCCGCGGACGCCATCAGGATGCCGCCCGTGTAGGCGCCGGCGCCGAAGAACGCGACGTGCCCGAACGAGACGTAGCCGGTGAGGCCGGAAATCAGGTTCCACGACCCCGCGAGCGCGATCCACGTGAAGACCTGGAGCACCGCGCGCAGGCCGTAGCCGGTGGCGATCGTCGGGTACAGCGCGAGCGCGACGAGCGCGAGCGCCGGCACGGCGAGCGCGAGGGACCTCACGTCTGCCGGCCTCCGAGCAGACCCGTCGGCCGCACGAGCAGCACGATCACGAGCAGCACGTACGCGACGACCTCCGAGAGCTGCGTGGTGAGGAACAGCGAGGCGAGCTGTTCGACGAGCCCGAGCAGCATGCCGCCGAGCAGCGCGCCCGGGTAGTTGCCGGCGCCGCCGAGGACGATCACGAGGAACGACTTGAAGGTCCAGATCTGGCCCATCTCGGGCTGGATCGCGACGATCATCGCGATCAGCGCGCCCCCCGCCGCCGCGAGCGCGCTCGCGAGTCCGAACGTCAGCCGGTGGATCGCGCCGACGTCGATGCCGCAGACCATCGCGACGTCGCGGCTCTGCGACGTCGCGCGGATGGCCTTCCCGAGGCGCGTGGACTTGAGGAAGAGGAACGCGCCGCCGGTGAGCGCGCCGGCGAAGACGAACGCGATGACCCGCGACTTCGAGAACGCGAACGGCCCGATCACCCACGAGCCGGTCAGGTACTCGACCGCCCGGAGGTCCGAGGTGAACGCGAGCTGCGCGGCGTTGACGAGGGCGATGGAGATCCCGAACGTGAGCAGCAGCGACGACAGCTCGGGCGCCTCGATCACGCGGAACACGAGCGTGCGCTCGAGCACGAGGCCGACGACGAAGAGCACGGCCATGCTGATCGGCACGGTGAGATACGGGTTCAGGCCGAACGCGCTGTAGAGGAAGAACGTCGTGTACGCGCCCAGCATCAGGAGCGGCCCGTGCGCGACGTTGATGATCCGCATCACGCCGAAGATCAGCGCGAGCCCCAGCGCGACCATCGAATAGAGCACGCCGGACAGAAGCCCGGAGATGACCACCTGCCCGATCATCGCCGGCGTGATGACGACGTTCATGAACAGACGGACGGGGCGGCGAGTGACACTCGCCGCCCCGCGTTGCGGAGCTCGGTCGCCGCGCTCAGCGCGTGTTCCAGGCCGGCGTCGGGAACAGGATCTTGCCCTGGGCGAGGTCGTCCGGCCACACGACGACCTTCTTCTCCTTCTGCCACTGGAACGTCACCATCTTGTGCGCGAGCTGGAAGCCGTCCTGGTCGACCTTGTAGTCGCCGAACATCGTGCGCATCTCGAGCTTCGAGAGCGCCTCGCGCACCTTGTCGGCGTCGAGGCTCCCCGCCTTCTTCACACCCTCGGCGTAGATCAGGCACCCCGCGTACCCGGCGGCGGAGTGGTAGACCGGCTCGCGCTTGAACTCGGCCTTGTACGCCTCGAACCACTCCCTGTTCCCGGGGTACTTCAGCTCGGCCTCCCACTGCGTGGCGCCGTAGATGTACTCCGCATTCCCTTTCAGCAGGTCGTAGAACTCGGGGAGGTCGCCGCCGACGGTCACGCCGTACATCTTCGGGTTGACGTTGAGCTCCTTCATCTGGCGCGTCATGGCGACGGCGTCGTCGAAGTACGTCGCGGCGGCGATCACGTCGGGGTTGGCCGCCTTGATCTTCGTCAGCAGCGCCGAGAAGTCGGTGTTGCCTTTCGGATACGCCTCGGTGAAGACGACCTGCAAGCCCTTCTTCTTCGCCAGGTCGGCGGCGCCGGACGCGGCCGCCTTCGAGAACAGCGTGTCCTCGTTCACGACGGCGACGGTCTTGAGCCCGCGCTTCGCGGCCATGTCGACGAGGCCTTCGAGGTAGACCTCGGCGGGCGAGATGACCATGACGATGTACTTGCGGCCCTTCTTGAAGATCGAGGTCGTCGCCGCGAGCGGCGCCACCATCACCTTCTTGTATTTCTCGGTGACGTTGGCGACGGCCTCGGTGATCGGCGACGAGTACGGCCCCATCACCGCGTCGACCTTGTCTTCGGTGATGAGCTTCTCGTAGAGCCGGACGCCCGTCGGCGGCTGCGACTGGTCGTCATAGACGACGAACTCGACCTTGCGGCCGAGCAGCCCGCCCTTCGCGTTCAGCTCCTTCTGGCAGAACTGATACCCTTCGTGCTGGTATTTTCCGGGCTTCGCGTACGTCCCGGTCAGCGAGAGCGATGCGCCGATCCGGACCGGTCCCTGCGCGTCGGCGACGAGCGAGGCGCCGAAGACGCCGAGGACCACGAGAACGACGGCGGTGATCGCCGAACGTTTCATCGGAACCTCCAAGTGGTCGTGAGTGCGCGTCAGCCTAAAGGCTCGCGTTCGCACGTGTCAACCGCGGCCCCGCGCGCCAGAGGAACGCCTACTCGCGGAATTCCTGGTCGAGGATCTCGCGGATGAAGCGATCCAGCGAGACCGGATAGAAGCGCGCGTCCGGCGAGACGATCACGCCCGTGTCGATGATCTCCCGCCGCGACAGCTCCTCCAGCACCCGCTCCACGTGACTGCCGGGGTCGCGGTCCTGGCGGCGGATCTTCAGCTCGTCGCTCTCCAGGCTCACGCGCCCGGCGTACTTGAAGCTGAACAGCCGCGCGACGATGCGCTGGTCCATCAGCTCCTGCTCGCCGAAGAGCTCGCCGTACGTCGGCCCGTCGCGCCCCGGCGCGATCACCAGGCGCGGCGAGACCTTGATGCGGCCGCGCACCTCCACCGAGCGTGCCGGCGCCTCGTGATCGGCACCGACGAGGATGTACGGCAGCACGTGATAGCCGCTGATGATCCCGCGCAGCGGCTTGCGCAGCACGTTCGTCTCGTCGAAGACGTGCTGCAACAGCTCGGCGTCGTTCCAGCCGGGGTCGATCAAGGGTCGCTACAGTCGCGCGACATCCCGCAGTTGCGGCAGAGGATCTTGCACTTCTGCTCCTCCATCCGGGCTCCGCACCGCTCGCAGTAGTGCTCCCACTCCACGGCCCCGCGCCCGCGATCGACCGCCCGATCGTCCATGGACGCAGCGTGGCACCCGATCCGCGACGAAGTCAACGATTCGCTCACGGCCGGGCGGCCTCGCGTGCGTGCCGTACACTGGGCGCATGGCGACGACGCGCCGGACGCGGCGCCGCGTGTTCCTGCTCTCGCCCGCGCGGAGCGACGGCGAGCGCGCGGCGATGCTGATGTCGCCGCGTGCGGGCTTCCCGCTCGCGCGCCGGCTCCGCGACGCGACGGGCGCGCCGCTCGGCGAGGTCATGAGCTTTCTCTCCGGGCTCTACTTCCGCGGCAAGCTCACGTACGCGGAAGCGTTCGCGCGTCCGCCCGCGCGGACCGACGGCGTGCTCGTCATCACCTCCGATCGCGGGCTCGTCCCTCCCTCCACGCCGTTGACGCTCGAGGCGATGCGCAACGCCGCGCAGGTCGACATCCACGCCACCAACCGTCGCTACCGCGAGCCGCTGGAGGCGAGCGCGCTGGCGCTGGCGGCGCGACTGAAAGCGACGGACGAGGTCGTGCTCCTCGGCAGCATCGCGTCGCCGAAGTACGTGGACGCGCTCACCCGCATCTTCGGCACGCGCCTGCTGTTCCCGATCGACTTCGTCGGCCGCGGGGACATGAGCCGCGGCGGCCTGCTGCTGCGCGCCGCGCGCGCCGGCACGGAGCTGACGTACGTCCCGGTTCTCGGCGCGGTTCGCAGCGGACCGCGCCCGCCGAAGCTCGAGCCGCTGCGGCCGGCGACGATCGCGATCGTCCGCGAGCGCCGTTGATGGCGCGCGCGACGCGGCGTCATCACCCCGCGAAGGTGACGCGTGCGCGGACGGCCACGCGCTCGCGGCGCAACGCCGTGGCGGCGGTCCCGAGGGTGCGACTCCCGCGCGAGAGCAACGACGCGATCGTCGAGCTCGGCGAGCGCGTCGTCCGCCTGACGAACCTCGAGAAGCCGTTCTGGCCGGAGCTCGGGATCACCAAGGGCGACCTGCTGCAGTACTACGCGGACGTCGCGCCGTTCGTGCTCCCGCACCTCCACGACCGCGCGATGGTGATGAAGCGCTATCCGAACGGCGCCGGCGGCGCCTTCTTCTTCATGAAGCGCGCGCCGGAGCCGCGCCCCGCGTGGATCGAGACCTGCGCGATCGAGCACGCCTCGGGCAACGTGATCGACTTCCCGATGATCCAGGACCTCGCGTCGCTGCTCTGGGTCGTGAACCTCGGGTGCATCGATCTCAACGAGTGGTACGCGCGCTGCGACGACGTCGACCGCCCCGACTACCTGCACTTCGACCTCGATCCGACACCCGGGGCGACGTTCGCGCAGATCCGCGAGGCCGCGCTGATCGTGCGCGACGCGCTCGACTCGCTCGGGATGCCGAGCCATGCGAAGACGGCCGGCTCGCGCGGCCTCCACGTCTACGTGCCGATCGTGCGCGGCCCGACGCAGGACGAGGTCTGGGCGCTGTCGAAGCGCCTCTCGCACGAGATCGCGCGGAAGCACCCGCACCTGCTCACGGCCGTCTACGCGAAGGCGCGGCGCCCGGACAAGCGGGTTCTGGTCGACTACAACCAGAACGCGTGGGGCCGCACGCTGGCGTCGGTCTATTCGGTCCGCCCGAAGCCGCACGCCCCGGTGTCGACGCCGGTCACCTGGGACGAGGTCGAGCGCGGCATCGAGATCGAGGATTTCCGTCTGGACAACGTCCGCGCCCGCCTCTCGAGAGTCGGCGACCTCTGGTCCCCGCTTCTGCCCTCGTCAAAACCCCGCGCCGATCTCCAGCGCGGGGTAAGCCTCTAGCGGGCGCTCCAGTGCCCGGGCCACCACACCCAGGCCGCGCCGTCCCAGACCCAGCGGCCCGGATTCCACACGCCGTTGTGCGGAGGCTGGCCCTGCAAGCCGTCGTGCCGCGGAGCGCCGAGCTGCTGCTGACCGGGGCGCATGCCCCAGGACTTCCACGGATCGCGGGGGATCGGGAACACGGACGTCTGCGTGGAGCCGCTCGCACGCACCGGGTGCGCGCCGGCCGGAGCCGCCAGCATCGCTACCACCGCCGCCCATGCGAGAACGCCGATCGTCCGCTTCATCGTCACGCCCCCTGATCTCAGTCTAGCGCCGATCGATGCACGAGCCACCGACCGGGCCAGCCGCGCACGCCGGTCTCGACGAGCACCCCTTGGAGGATCAACGTCCTCACCGCGGTCGCAAGTTCCTCCTCGCCGAGGGCGAACAGCCTGCGCACGAGCGCGGGCCGCGTGAACACGGCGGCTCGCGCGTGCCGCTCGACGACGCGCGGCGCCGCGGCCGCGCGCGAGAGGCGCCGCCCCGCCGCGACGGGCGCGGGCAGCCACGTCTCGAGGAGATCCCAGCGATACGAGAACGACGGCTCGTAGCGCTCCTCGGTTTTCACGATCCAGAGGCCTTGTTGCAGCTCGCCCATCGCGCGCTCGAACTCGCGCGTCTGCCGCGGCTCCAGCATGAAGCAGCTCGCGCGCAGCCCGCGCGTGTACTGCGGGTGCTCGGTGGTGAGCGCTTCCATGATCCGCCGCGCCGTGACGGTCAGACGTCCGGCGTCGTATTCGATTCGGTAGTCCGCCGCGCGCTGCGTGCCGCGGACGAGCGCGTAGAGCGCGGGAAAGACGTCGAGCGCGACGAGCGAGGGCCGCCGGCGCAACACCTTGCCGTAGTACACGCTGCGCGCGGCCGGCAAGTCGTCCTTGAGCTGCCAGGTGAGCCCGACCGCGTCATCGTGATGCGAGTGCTTCGGCCACTTCGGCGAGTCCCGCCCGGCAACGGCTTCCCACAAGCACGGCACGCCGCCGTCTCCGAATCTGTAGAACGTGGAGCAGAACCCGACGTCGTTGACGAAGGCGAGCGCGGCTTTCGCGGATCGCACGCGCCGCGAAGGGAGGCGTCGAAGGTTTCGCGCGCGCAGCGCGAGCAACCGCGCCGCGTCGGGAACGCGCGCGGAACGGGGGGCGAGGCCCCCCTCCGGGTTATCGCTTGCCGGCGGCCTGGAGGACTTCGCGGAAGACCCGGTAGAACGCGTCGTTGTCGGCGACGGCGCGGCGGAGGAGCGTGGCGAGCTGGCCCACGTCGCTGACGTTCACGACCGCGTTCACGCTCCGCGCGAAGGCGGTGCCGTTGTCGAGCGTCTTCACGTCGGCGCCGAGCAGCGCCACGAACATGTAGCGGCGCACCGACATCGCCATCGTGTTGAGCGCCTTCAGCACCGCGTTGTCGAGCGCGCTGCCGCCCGCGTACGTCTCGTCGACGACGACGACCTGGTACGGCACTTTCCGGAGCCGGTCGACCGCCTCCGCCGCGTCCTTCGGCGTCTCCGCGTCGTAGCCGAGCTGCTGGAGCGCGGCGGTCACCGCGGCACGGCGGTCGCCCTCGTCGACGCAGATCAGCGCGGGCCGCGCGTCGTCGCGGGCCGTCGGGGTCTCGGTGGCGTCACTCATTTCTTCTTGACGCCCTTGTTGTAGTCCCAGTCGAGCTTGAGCCCCTCGACGTCGGTCGTCTTCTCGCCGCGCGTCTGCTTCACCTTGTCGATGCCGCGCTGGACGACCGCCTTGCGCGTGGCGTACGACACGGCGGTCTCCTCGGTGATCATCCCCGCCTCGTACGCGCGCGTGATCGCCTGGTCGAAGGTCTGCATGCCGAACGGCTCGCCGACCTCCTGGATCTCGTAGAAGTTCTTGCCCTCGGACTCGCCGTGGAGGATCAGCTCGTTCGAGCGGATGGTGTTGCCGAGGATGTCGTGCACCGCGAGCCGGCCGCCGCCGACCTTCGGCAGCAGACGCTGACCCACGACCCAGCGGACGGTGTCCGCGAGGCGCTGGCGGATCTGCCGCTCCTCCTCCTGGTCGAACATGCCGACGATGCGGTTGATCGCCTGGCCGGCCGTCACCGTGTGGAGCGTCGAGAGCACGAGGTGGCCCGTCTCCGACGCCTTGAGCGCGAGCTCCGCGGTCTCGCGGTCGCGCATCTCACCGACGAGGATGATCTTCGGCGCCTGCCGCAGCGCCGCGCGCAGCCCGTTCGCGAACGTGTCGTAGTCGCCGCCCAGCTCGCGCTGGTTGAAGGTCGCCTTGCGGTTCGGATGCACGTACTCGACCGGGTCTTCGAGCGTGACGATGTGGATCGACTTCGTCGAGTTGAACTCGTTGAGCAGCGCGGCGAGGGACGTCGTCTTGCCGGAGCCCGTGGCGCCGCAGACGAGGACCAGGCCGTTCTTCTCCTTCGTCATCTTGCCGAACGCGTCCGGCAGCTTCAGCTCCTCGATCGTGGGAATCCGGGTCTCGAGCTTCCGCAGCACGCAGGAGAAGTTGCCGCGCTGGGTGAAGATGTTCACGCGGAAGCGTGCCTTGCCCGGCAGCCAGTACGAGCTGTCGCACGAGCCCTGCTCGACGAGGAACTGGCAGAGGCGCCGGTCGCCGTTGACGAGGTTGAGCGCGAAGATCTCGGTCTGGAACGGCGTCAGCGACTCCACGGGCGGCGTGACCGGGACCCCGACGAGCTCGCCGGAGGACTCGACCTGCAGCGGCCGGTCCACCGTGATGTTGAGGTCGGACACGTTGTCGTGCGAGTCGAGCATCGCGGTCAGCATGTCGTCGATCTCGGCTTTACGCATGCCGCGCTCCTAGCTGTTCAGATCGTCCGGCGGGTTCTTCAGGAACGGCCGGAACTTCGCCTTGTCGATGCACTTCATGTACGCCTCTTCCGGCGAGATCCACTTCTTGGTCATCACTTCCATGATCGCGTCGTCCAGCGTTTGCATGCCGTGCACCTTGCCCGTCTGGATCGCCGACGGGATCTGCACGGTCTTGCCTTCGCGGATCAGGTTCGAGACGCCGGGCGTGCACACGAGGATCTCGAGCGCGGCGCAGCGGCCTTTCTTGTCCACGCGCTTGAAGAGGTTCTGGGCCACCACGACCTTGAGGCCCGTCGAGAGGCCGTTGCGGACCTGCGCCTGCTCTTCGGCGGGGAACACCTCGATCACGCGGTCGATCGTCTTCGCGGCACTCGTCGTGTGGAGGGTGCCGAACACGAGGTGGCCGGTGTTGGCCGCCTCGAGAGCGAGCCGGATCGTCTCGAGGTCGCGCATCTCACCGACGAGGATGATGTCGGGGTCCTCGCGGAGCGCGCCACGCAACGCCGCCGAGAACGACTTCGTGTGCGAGCCGACCTCGCGATGGTTCACGAGGCAGCCCTGGCTCTCGTGGACGAACTCGATCGGGTCCTCGATCGTGATGATGTGGTCCTGCCGGTTGCGGTTGGCGTGGTCGACGATCGCCGCGAGCGTCGTCGACTTGCCGGAGCCCGTCGGCCCGGTGACCAGCACGAGACCCTTGTTCAGCAGCGCGGTGCGCTTGAGGATCGGCGGCAGCCCGAGGTCGTCCGCCGTCATGACCTTGGTCGGAATCTGGCGGAAGACGGCGCCGCAGCCGTTGCGCTGCATGAAGAAGTTGGCGCGGAAGCGCGCGACGCCGGGGATCTCGTAGCCGAAGTCGACGTCGCCCGTTTCTTCGTAGACCTTGATCTTCTGCTCGGGCGCGATCTCGTAGAGCATCGCCCGGAGGTTCTCCTCGTCGAGCGGGTCGTACTTGACGCGCTCCAGCTCGCCGTGGACGCGAAGGATCGGCGGCTGGCCCGCCACGATGTGGAGGTCGGACGCCCCCGTGTCGAACATCAGCTTGAAGAACGCGTCGAGCCTTGCCATGCGCGGTCTCCCTCGGAGCGGGATCGGATGCTCTACGACTATCGACGGCCACGCCGTCCCGGTTGAGTGGAGTCTTGAGGGTAATTCGCAGAGTTTTGCGAAGTCAAGAAAACGACGTACCGTTGGGCCCATGACGTCCCTCCGGCGCGCGGGGCTGTGCGGCCTCCTCCTGGCCGCCGTGGTCTCGCCCGCGGCCGCCGCGCCCGCCGCGCCGGGGACACCCGGCCTGCCCGAGCTGCGCTCGAACGCCGCCCGCTCGCGCGCCGAGCAGCTCCGCGCCGCGCGTGAGTACAAGGAGAGCCTCGAGAAGCTGCTCGTCTTCCGCGAGCAGGACGTGCAGCGCGCGGTCGAGCAGCTCGAGCGCACGCGCGACCTGGCCGGGCGCGGCATCATCGCGCGCGGCGACGTCGCGGCCGGCGAGCGCGCGCTCGACGCGGCGCGGGCGCGGCTCGATCAGACGTGGAGCGAGGCGGTCGTCGCCGCCACGCTGATCGCGAAGACCCTCGCCGACGAGGAGATGGCCGCGCGGCCGCTGCCGCCCGGCGGCGAGCAGTCCACGGCGACGCTGGTCCGGTATCAGGGCCGCCGGCCGTGGGTGCTCTCGCTGACCCACAGCGTGCAGGACTTCTTCATGCGCGCTTTCGGCCGCGCTCTGCCCGTGAGCGCGTACGGCCAGACGCCGGTGCACGACAAGCTCGGCTTCGACCATCGCAACGCGATCGACGTGGCGGTGCATCCCGACAGCGCCGAAGGGCGCGCGTTGATGGACTGGCTCCGCCGGGCGGGCCTCTCCTTCATCGCGTTCCGGGGCGCGATCAGCGGTGCGGCGACGGGCGCGCACATTCACGTGGGCGAGCCGTCGCAGCGTCTCGCCCTGCCCTGACCTACGGGGTCTTGGCCGGCCCGCGGCTCTTTGGTATAAAGTGCGCGCCATGAAGAAGAAGGCCGCGAAACAGCCGACGAAAAATCCGTCGCGACCCGCCGCGAAGGCGAAGAGAGGGAAGCCGAAGGCCGCCGCGCGGAAGAGCAGCCCGGCGCGCGAGTCCGCGAAGTCCGGCGCCGGAACGTACACGCCGCAGCCGATCCAGGGGATGGGCTGGGCGCCGTTCCGCTACCCGCTCCCGTAGCTCAGCGCAGCGCGGTCACCTCGTAGGTCGGGAGCGGGCGCGAGAAGCCCTTCAGCGCGAGCTCGCCGACCGCCGTCGCGTTCACCAGCTCTTCGACCGCGGCGAACACGCGCCGTGGGATGAGGATCTGGCCGGGCTTCGCTTCCCCGCAGAGGCGCGCCGCGAGGTTGGTCACGCTGCCGATGGCCCCGTAGTCCCACCGCCCCTCGAAGCCGATCGCGCCGAGCGTCGCGTAGCCCTGCGCGATGCCGACGCCGAAGTCGAGGTCGTAGCCGAGCTTGCGCCAGCGCGTCGCGAGCTCCGCCACGCGCGCCCGCATGGCCACCGCCATCCGCACCGCGCGCTCCGAGGGATTGTCGACGACGACCGGATCGTTGAAGAAGATCATCATCCCGTCGCCGGTGAAGCGCTCGAGCGTGCCCTCGTGCGCGACGATGATCCGTCCCATCTCCGCGTGGTATTCGCGGAGGACCGCCATGACTTCCTCGGGCTCGCTGGTCTCGGCGAACGCGGTGAAGCCCCGCAGGTCGAGGAACACCACGGTGATGTCGCGACGGTGGCTCTTCAGCGGATCCTCGGCGCCGCCGGAGACGATCGCCTCGGCGAGCTGGGGCGAGAAGAAGCGCTTGAGCCGGCCGAGGCTCTCCAGCTCGGCGACCTGCGCGCGGACGCGATCCTCCAGCGTCCGATTCATGTCCGAGAGCTGGTCGTGCAGCGTCTTCACGCGCAGCAGCGAGCGCACGCGCGCGAGCAGCTCCGGCTGGTTGATCGGCTTCGTCAGGAAATCGTCCGCGCCCGCCTCGATGCCCTTCACGCGCTCCTGCGCCGGGTCGAGCGCCGTCACCATCACGACCGGCAGCATGGCGGTCGCGGGATTCTCGCGCAGCCTGCGGCAGACCTCGTACCCCGTCATGCCCGGCATCATCACGTCGAGCAGGACGAGGTCCGGCTTCTCGGTGTCGACTTTTTCCAGCGCGTCCTTGCCCGAGCTCGCGGTGACCACCGCGTAGCCCTTCACGCCGAGCAGGTCCGCGAGGAGCTTCACGTTCACCGCGGTGTCGTCGACGACGAGGATCTTGCCCGTCGCGCTCATCGCCCGAACGCCGCCTCCACGGCCGCCATGAACGCCCTCACGTTGAGCGGCTTCGCCTGGTACCCGTCGAAGCCGGCGGCCAGGATCTTCTGGCGGTCGTGATCCATGGCGGAGGCCGTCACCGCGATCACCGGGATCGAGCGCGTGGCCTCGTCGGCGCGCAGCCGGCGCAGCGCCTCGATGCCGTCGATGCCCGGGAGCTGGATGTCCATCAGGATCAGGCGCGGAAGGCGCTCCTTCGCGAGCTTCACGCCGTCCTCCCCGCTCTCCGACTCGATGACCTCGTAGCCCTTGTGCTTCAGCACGTCGCGGACGAGCTTGCGGTTCTTGTCGTTGTCCTCGATCACCAGGATCAGCTCGCCCGCCATCTCAGCGCCGTACCGGAAGCTCGAACGTGAACGTCGACCCGGCGCCGACCTCGCTCTCGAGCCAGAGGTTGCCGCCGTGCAGCTCGACGAAGCGCCGCGCGAGCGCCAGGCCGAGGCCGGTGCCCTCGTGCTTCTTCGCGAGATCCGTTCCGACCTGCCGGAACTCCTCGAACACCGCGTCCTGATCCTCGGGCGCGATCCCGACGCCGGTGTCGGCGACGGCGATCTGCACGACGTCGCCCTTCAGATGCGCGCGCACGTCCACGCGCCCGCCCTCCGGCGTGAACTTGATCGCGTTGGACAGGAGGTTCAGGAGCACCTGCTTGATCTTGCGCTCGTCGCCGCGGAACTCGCCCAGCGCCTCGTCGACGTGCTGGGTCAGCGTGAGTCCGCGCCGCGCCGCGCGCTCGTGCACGAGCGTGAGCGCGTTGTCGATCGCCACCGGCAGGTTGAAGTCCGCGAGATCGAGCTCCATCCGGCCCGCCTCGATCTTGGAGAGATCGAGGATATCGTTGATGAGCGACAGGAGGTGGCGCCCGGAGCTCAGGATGTCGTTGAGGTACTCCTCCTGCTTGTCGGTGAGCTCGCCGAACATCCGCTCAAGCATGACCTCGGAGAACCCGATGATCGCGTTGAGCGGCGTGCGCAGCTCGTGCGACATGTTCGCGAGGAACTCGTCCTTGTGGCGGTTGGCGACCTGCAGCTGCTGCGTGCGCTCCTGCAACTCGCTGAACAGCCGCACGTTCTCGATCGCGATGACGGCCTGGGCCGCGAAGGTCTTCAGCAGCTCGACCCGCGCATCGGTGAAGGCCCCGGGGTTCGAGTGGTTCACCGCGATGACGCCGAGCACGCTCTCGTCGCGGCGCATCGGGACGAAGAGCATGCTCCTGACGCCCGCGCGGCGCGCCACCCCGGCCACCGGCACGCGCGGATCGTGGTCCGTGTCGTCGACGCGGACGACCTCGCCGCCCGCGATGACCAGGCGGAGCAGGTCCGGCTCTCCGGCGGGCCGGAGCTCGCGCGGGAACTGGTCGAGCCAATCGGAGAGTCGCTCCTGGATGTTCGCGTACGCGGCGACGTGGACGCGGCGCCCGTCCCAGCGATACACCGCGCCGTAGCGGCCCTCGCACAGCGCGACCGCATTGCGCACGATGGTTTCGAACACGGGCTGCGCGTCCATCGTCGCGCCGCTGATCGAGCGGAGGATCTCGCTCGTCGCGGTCTGCTGCTCCAGCGCCTCCGTGAGCGCGGCGTTGCGCTGCTGGACTTCCTGGAGCAGGCGCACGTTCTCGATCGCGATCACGGCCTGATCGGCGAAGGTCTGCAGGAGCGCGATCTGCTTGTCGGTGAACCGGCCCGGCTCCGCGCGCGTGACGATGATCGCGCCGATCGGCGCGCCGTCTCGCATCATCGGCACCGAGAGCGCGCCGCGGAAACCGAGCTGCTCGGCCAGCCGGCGATGACGGTAGTTGGGCTCGGCCAGGATGTCGGGCGTGTGCGTGATCCTGCGCGCGGCGATCGCCCGTGTGACGAGCAAGTCCGCATCGAGCGGCGCGGGGAACACGCCCTCGAACTCCTTCTCCGACAGGTTGTAGTGCGCGGCCGGCACCACCTGATCGCCCTCGACGAGGAACACGCCGCCCGTGAGCCCGTCGCAGAGCCGCGCGGCGCTGGTGGCGATGGCCTGGAACACCGGCCGGAGGTCGACCTGCGCGGCGTTGATGACCCGCAGGATCTCCGCGGTCGCCGTCTGCTGCTCGAGCGCCTCGGTGACGTCGGCGTTGCGTGCCTCGAGCTCCTTGAACAGGCGGACGTTCTCGACCGCGATCACCGCCTGGTCGGCGAAGGTTCGAATCAGGGCGAGGTGCGCGTCCGAGAAGGCGCCCACGGCCTGGTGCGTGAGGTTGATCGTCCCGATCACCTGGCCGTGCCGCGACATCGGCACCACCACCATGCTGTGGATGCCGCGCGCGCGGAAATCCGCGAGCGACTCGGCCCTGATGCCCACGTCCCCGGCGTGCAGATCGGGGATCCGGAGCACGTCGCCGGTCGCTGCGGCCCGCGCGATCGGCGAGGTGCTGTCGACGGGGATCGGCCAGAGCCGCCGCACGCGCTCGACCTGCTCGGGGCTCATGTTGTGGTGGGCGACGATGTCGATGAAGCCGGCCTCGACGCGCGACACGCTGCCCCACATCGCGCCGGACAGCCGCACGGCGTTGCGGATGATCGTGTCGAAGACCGGCTGCGTGTCGGTCGGCGAGCTCGAGATCACCCGCAGGATCTCGCTCGTCGCCGTCTGCCGCTCGAGCGACTCGGTGAGCGCCTTGTTGCGCGCCTCCAGCTCCGTGAACAGGCGAACGTTCTCGATCGCGATGACCGCCTGGTCGGCGAAGGTCTGCAGCAGCGCGATCTCGGTGTCGGTGAACGGGCGCGGCTGGTCGCCGCCGCGCCTGATGAAGATCGCACCGACGGACTCGCCCTCACGCAGCATCGGGACCGCGAGCACGGAGTTCTGCGGCGGCCCGTCCCGCGTCACGAGGGTCTCGCGCGTGCCCGGGAAGCGGTCGTCGCGCTCGAAGTGCGGGATGTTGACGACCGTGCGGTCGAGGATCGCGAGGCCGGTCGTCGTGCCGCGCTGCGGAGGCCGCGGATAACGCTCGCGCAGCCGCGCGAGCGTCTCCTCCGACGTGTTGCTGTGCGCGACGAAGTGCTGGCGCGTGCCGTCGAAGCGATACACCGCCGCCCGGTCGGCCTCGCAGAGGCGGACCGCGCTGTCGACGATGGCGGCGAAGACCGGCTGCACGTCGGTCGGCGACCTCGAGATGACGCGGAGGATCTCCGCGGTGGCGTTCTGGCGGCGCAGCGCTTCCGTCAGCTCCTCGGTGCGCTCGGCCACGCGCTGCTCGAGCGTCTCGTACGACTCCTGGAGCGTTCCGGTCATCCGGTTGAACTCGGCCGCGAGCGCCTGCAGCTCGTCGCCGGTGCGGACGTCGATGCGATGGCCGAGCTCGCCGCCGCCGATCCGCGCGGCGCCTTCCTGCAGCGCCTGGATCGGACGCACCATGCGCCGCGCGAGCGCGAGGCTCGCGCCGATCGCGAGCGCCACGCCGAGCGCCAGGAGCGCCAGCGAGCGCTTGAGCGAGGCTTCGAGCGGGGCGAACGCTTCCTCGAGCGGCTGCTCGGCGAAGACCGTCCACGTGAGGCCGGGAATCGTCACGTGCGCCGTGAGCACGCGACGGCCCTGCACGTCGACGGCGGTCGGCGTCACGCGCTCGTCGCCCGTCAGCGCCTCGCGCACCTGCGGCAGCGAGGAGAGCGACGTCTTCTGGAGCACGAGGCTGATGTCCGGATGCGCGATCAGGTTGCCCGTCTCGTCCACGACGTACGCGCGTCCCGCCTTGCCGATCTTGATCTGCGTGACGACGTCCCAGATGAACTTGAGGTTGACCTCGGCCACCGTCACGCCGCCACCGCTCTGCCCCATCGACATGACGATGTACGGCTCCGACTCTTTGCGGAACGTCACCGGGCCGTGGTAGGCGGACGAGGTGCAGCTCGAGGGCACGCGGTCGCACGCCGTGCGCCGCGCGACGGCCTCGGTGAAGCGCGGATCGTTCGAGAAATCGGCGCCGCTGCCCACAACGTCCATCGCGAGGCGCGAGATGCGGAGCTGCTCTTTTCCCTCGGCGTCGAGCGTCGCGAGGTCGGTGATCGCCGGCACCTGGCGCTGGAGCCGGACGAAGTCGATGCGGCGCTGCTCGAGCGCGGCCGGGCCGGACGCGAGCATCGGCAGGGTCGTCCAGCCCATCTGGCGCTCGATCTCGCGGATGAACGCCTCGATGAGCCCCGCGGCCGCCGCCGCCTTCTCACGCTGCAGCGCGACGAGCGCGTCGCGGCTCTCCTGGTAGGAGAACCACAGCTCGACGGCGCCGCTCGCCACGAGCAGCGTGGTGACGAGCGCGACGATGACGACGACGTACTTCCAGAAGAGCCGCCGGCGGGGACGCGGCGTCTCAGTCACGGTCACCCACGGCCACGCGCGCGAGCAGGCGCTCGAAGCCCGTGGCGAGGCAGCGCATGATCGCGTCGCGCGCGGCGCGGAACGCTTCCTCGCCCTGTCCCGCCGGGTCGGCGATGTCGCCGCTCTCGCCCGCGAGCTCGGCCAGCGTGACGACCTCGACCCGACGGCCGTTCGCGAGCGCGAGGACGAGCGCCGTCTGCTCGGCCGTCATGGTGAGCACGAGGTGCGAGCCGGCGAGAAGCTCGGGATGCTCGCGGAGGGCCGTCGAGGCCATCGCGTGCTCCGCGAGCTCGATCCCGACCTCCTTCAGCGCGAGCCGCGCGTCGAGCGACGGGATCATCCCGTCGCGCGCGTAGCTCCACACGCCGGCCGAGCGGATCTCGACGTGGTCGCCGAGCCCTCGCTCGGCGAGCATGCGCTCGATGAGCTTGTGCGCCATCACGCTGCGCGCGGTGTTCGCGTGACAGACGACGAGGATCCGCTTACGCACGCCCGGAGGTATCCGCGAGGGGTCGGTAGTACGGCTTGCCCGCCTGCACCCACTCGCCCAGCATCGCGCGGAACTGCGGGCCCATCGGATCGATCCCGCGCATCGGCATCGTGCCGCGGCGGATCGTGAAGTCGTGCGGCGCGAGCGCGCCGCCGCGCTCGAAGTGGCGCGCCGCCGCTTCGTGACGGCCGCGCTCGTAGAGCCACTGCCCGAGCCCGAACTCCGCGCGGGCCCGCTGATCCTCCACGGTCGGCAGCGTCTGCTGCGCGCGGGCCGTGTCCGCGTCGAACGCGGGGCGCTCGCCGCGCACCCACGCGCGCAGCGCCGCGAGGTGGATCGACGAGTCGAGCCCGGTGAGCTGACGGAACGTGTCGGCGCCGAACGCGACGTCGTTCGGGCGCACGATGCGGCCGCGCTCGTCGATCCAGAGAATCGTCGGCACGTTCACGACGTTGTAGAGCTCAGCCAGCACGTGCCGCGTGTCGATCAGCGACGGGTGCGTCGGCCCGGCGGCCTCGATCCACGGCCGCGCGTCGTCCGCGCTCTTGTCGAGCGCCACGGTGATCACGATGAAGCCGCGATCCTTCAGCTCCTCGTAGACGCTCTGCCACACGGGCAGGTCGAGGCGGCACCCTCACCAGGAGGCGTAGGCGACGAGCAGGATCTTCTTGCCGCGATGATCCGACAGCCGATGCGGGCGCCCGGACAGATCGGGCAGCGTGAAGTCGGGCGCGACGAGCGATCTCAGCGCGCGCGTCCGCTCCCCCGCCGACACGCCGAGATAGGCGGCGTGCTCGCCGGCGTCGACGGCCAGCGGCCGGTCGAGCACGCGCGCGAGGGCGGCGAGCTCGAAGCCGCGCTCCGTCTCGATCGCCACGTCCTCCGACACCGGAATGCAGAGCCCGTCGCGACACAGCCCCTCGGGATGCAACTCCCACCCCAGCGTGGCGAGCCCTGCGGCGGACAGAAACACGCGGTCGCCGTCGACGACCGCGGTGACCTCGTGCGCAATCCCGTCGTCGATCACCGTGAACATCGGCATGTCTCCCCCCTTCGATTACACCACGAGGCCCCGGGCGCCTGGCAGCCTGCTACCGCCACGCCCAGACGGGCTGCTCGAAGTGGTCCACGCGCGTGTCACGGCCGTGCACGACGACCTCGCGCACCTGAAAGACCACCGCCGCCGTCGGCGCGTGGATCAGCGTCCCGAGCAGCGGGAGCTGGATGACCGGCCGGTCGCTCTCGGGGATCGAGATCAGCCGCGGCACGTCGGGCCTGTCGAGCTCGCGCAGCGGGACCCGATGAATGCTCGCGACCTCGTCGGGATTCGGCGCGAGCGCGCAGTCGCCGCCCGCCCACACGACGACGGGCGTGATGATGAAGCCGGAGCGCGTGCCGTAGTCGTCCAGCAGCCCGAGGACGGCGTCGACACCGCACGCGAGGCCGACTTCTTCCTGCAGCTCGCGCAGCGCGGCGCTCTCGACGGTCTCGCCCGGCTCCACGCGCCCGCCCGGCAGCGCCCACTGTCCGCCGTGCGCGCGGAGCTTCGGCGTGCGACGAGTCAGCAGAAAGCACGCCTCGCCGGCGGCGCCGGGCAGGAGCACCGCGGCCACCGCCGCGTGGCGGCGCCCGTCCGGAGCGATCGCGCGCCGCTCGAAGCGCGTGAGATGCGCGGTGAAGATCGCACGAAGTGCGGCGTCCAGCTCAGTCGCTCGTCGCACCCATGTTCCGGGCGACCTCGATGTCCTTCGAGGTGTCGCGCGAGAACGTCGCGCTCATCACGATCTCCTCGACGGCGGCGCGCTGCGGGAGCGTCGCGACCAGCATGATGGTCTCCGCGATGTCCTCCGGCATCATCATGGTCGCGCGTGCCTTGGCGTCCGGGTTGAGCGGGCGGTTGTCGAGAATCGGCGTGTCGACCTCGCCGGGCAGGATCGTCGTCGCGCGGATGCCCTGGTTGCGCAGCTCGCCGAGCACGCTGCCCATGAAGTTGCGCTGGGCCGCCTTCGCGGCGCCGTACGGCGCGCCGCCGATCAATCCGGGCCGGATGCCGGCGATCGACGAGATCGTGATGATCGTGCCTTCCTTGCGCTCGAGCATGTTCGGGAGCACGGCCTTCGTCAGCGCCCACACGCCGTGGACGTTCGTGTCGATGACGCTCTTCCACTGCTCCTCGTCGGCCCAGCGCACGCTGCGGATCTTGCTCGAATGGCCGGCGTTGTTGACGAGGACGTCCACGCGGCCGAACGTCTGCACCGCCCACGCGCCGAGCGCCTTGGCCTCGGCGGCCTTGCCGACGTCACACGTGCGCGCGGCGGCCCGGCCGCCGGCCTTCTCGATCTCCTTCACGACCGCGTCCAGCGGCTCCTTGCGCCGGCCCGCGATCGCGACGGCCGCGCCGGCGGCGGCCATCATCAAGGCGGTGCAGCGGCCGATGCCGGTGCCGGCGCCGGTGATCAGCGCGACCTTGCCCGCGAGCCGGCCGCTCACCGCGCGGGTCCGGGCGTGTGACGGAACGGAAGCTTCGCGTACTTCACGCGGTCGACCTCCATGACGAGCGTCACCGAGGTCGCGGGATCGCGCCACGGAAACGCGGCCCCCGTGTACTTGCGCGACGTCGCGTCCTTCGCCGTGAGCGCGGGATCCGGGCGCTGCTCGACGATACGGCCGCGGAGCTGCGCTTCCTCGTACGGGTTCGCGAAGTCGAGGATCGACAGCGCCACGCGCGGATCGCGCTTCGCGTTGCGCGCCTTCAGCGACGTCGAGCTGGTCCCGATGAGAATGCGGTCGCCCTCGCGGCTCACCCACACGGGCGCGACCTGCGGCGAGCCATCCGCCATGATCGTCGCGAGGTGGGCGAAGTTCGGGCCGTCGATCAGCTTCCTCACATCGTCGCTCAGTTGCATGGCGGCCGCTCCTGCGAGGGCGTCAGCGGCCCCGGAAATTCGGCGCACGTTTTTCGAAGAAGGCCTTGCGCGCTTCGGCCGCGTCCTCGGTCGAGAACGCGCGGCGGATGTTGGCCAGCTCGTACCGGAGGTGTGCCTCGAGATCGATCGCGGTCGCGCGCGCGACGCCGCGCTTGGTGAGACGGCTCGAGATCGGCGCGCGCTCGGCGAGCTGCGCGCAGTATTCCGCGAGCCGCGCCTCGAGCCCGGCGTCGTCGACGACCTCGCCCACGAAGCCGAGACGCAGCGCCTCGTCGGCATCGACGGTCCGGTTCTCCAGGAGGAATCGCATCGCCTGCTCGTAGCCGATCGCCTGCGGCAGCGTCCACGTGAGGCCGCCGTCCGGCGAGGCGCCGATGCGCGGATAGCCGGCCACGAGCCGGGCGCTCCGCGCCATGATCCTGACATCCGCCGCCATCGCGAGCGAGAGCCCGGCGCCGGCGGCGACACCGTTGAGGCCGGCGACGACGGGCTTGTCGCACTCGTGGCGCAGCACGAGCGCGAAGCGTCCGACCCACGAGATGTCGTCCATCACGCGCTCCTGCCCCGGGAGCGGCGACACGTCCTCGCCCGGACCCGTGAGATCGAGCCCGGCGCAGAACGCTCGCCCGTGGCCGGTGAGCGCGATGACCCACACGTCGTCGTCGTGCGCCGCCTTCTGCACCTCGGTCACGATCGCCCACGCGAGCGCGTGCGAGAGCGCGTTCATCTTGTCGGGCCGGTTCAGCGCGATCGTGCGGACGTGGTTCTTGTCGTCGACGAGGACCAGGTCGCTCATGCTCCGAGCCCCGCCTGGATGAGATCCCACCGGGTGGCGGCGCGCGCCACCACGGCGTCGACGTCCTCGGCGAGCATGTGGCGCGCGCCGACCAGCGCATGCGCCGCCGCGCGGACGCGCGTGAGGTAGTCGTCACGCGACGCGTACCGCTCGGCGATCGACGGACGCGGGTCGCCGCGGCGCGCGCGCTCGTCGGCGGTGCGCGAGAACGGCAGCGTCGAGCCCATCATCGCCATGATGTCGCCCGGCGCGCCCTGATCGGGATGCCGCGGGTTCCATCCGGTGAACGTGGCGAGCGGCACCGCGAGCTCGACCGGCCGGATCCCCGCCACTTCGTTGCCATCCGCGTCCACCGCCGATACCACGGAGGCGTAGCGCGCCCCGACCTTCGGGAGCGCGGCAAAGGGGGTTTGGGGGTCCGTCCCGCCAGAGGCGGGCCTGTGGGGTGTGGGGCCCCCATGTCCAAAGTCGAGACGCGCGGGGCGCTCGATGTGATCCGGAAAGCGCGTGTCGGGAATCGCCGTGAAGATCTTCTCGAGCGATTCGTGCGGCACCGCGGTGAGATCGGCCAGTCGCGGCACCGCGCTCGCCGGCGGCTCCACGCCGCGCTTCACCCACGCGTCGAGATTCACCAGCGCCGCGCGCAGCAGCGGCGCGTAGTCGACGACGTTGAAGCGATGGCGCCCGCGCCCGCCCGTGTTCGGGTCCTCGTCCGGCGGCGGCAGCGCGCCGGGCGTGTGCTGCGTGCCGGCGAAGAGATACTGCCGGATCTCCGCCGGCGCGCCGACGTCCGCGCGCGCGTCGACGTCCGTGTGGAGTAGCGAGCCGTCGCCGCGCCAGTACTCCGCCGACGAGTTGCTCGTGAAGATCTTCGGCAGCCCGCGCGTGGCCTGGCGCGCGAACACTTCACCGTCGGTGAACGGCGGCAGGCTGCCGACGGCTTCCTTCGCGTTCAGCGACGGCTGGCCGAACCGCATGTTGAACTCGCCGCGCCGCGCGCCGGGCACGTGCGGCCACACCGCGTCGAACACGCGGCGCCCGCGCTCGTCCTCGTTGAGCGCGAGATGGAGGAAGTGACGCAGGAAGCGTCCCGACTGCGAGACGCCGAAGACGTACGCGCGATCGAGCGCGCCCGCGCACGGATTGCCGTCCGCCGCCGTCGCGTGACGCAGCCACGCGCCGGTGTCGCGCACGGTGAGGAAGCCGAACCCGACGACGGCCGGGTCCTTCGCGCGATAGATCAGGTCGTAGATCGCGCCCGGCGTGAACCCGCCGCTCAGCTCGATGTGGGTCGCATCGGTGAACTTCCACGCGGTACGCGGAATCTCGCTCGCCGCCGCCTCCGTGTTCTCACGTACCAGCAACCTCGCACCGGGATCGTCGACGTCCACCGTGGGCTGCGGGACGTGATACCGGTCCGCGAGAGGAAGCTGGCTCACGTGCTTCACCGGACACCACTCGCACCGCACGACGCCGGTGACGTCGCGCACCACCGGCGCCGTCATCGCCATGAGCCCGTCCTGCCGCGGCACTTCGTGCTGCCAGCCGATCCACGCAACCGTGTAGCCGTGACGCAGCAGGAACCCGTTGCCGAAGTCGGCTTCGGTCGTCGGGTCCGGCACGCGCACCGCGCTGCTGTTGAACATCCCCAGCGCGACCTTGCGCCCGCGATTGGCGACGTCGAGCAGCAAGGCGCCGTTGCCGCCGCCGACGGGACGCAGGAGATAGAAGTCGGCCGATCCCTCGACGAGGCCCGCGCGATTGCGCGAGGCCTGCCGGAGATCCGTGATGTCGCCGTGGACCGGCAGCGCCGGATCCACGGCGAACGTCATCGTGCCGACGATCTTCTCGTACGCTCCGCCGGCGCCGAAGGGACGCCCGCCGAGGACTGCTTCGCGCCGCCCGATCGCCAATGCGCTGACGCTCATGACTGACTCCTACGGCTTCGACGCGAAGTCGGCCGGCGGATCCCACGGCGCCTGCCAGAAGCGCACGCCGTTGCCGACATCCTTCCACTCCTGCTTCGGCCGTCCCTCGAGCGCCTTGCCGAACGTGGTGCCGGGCGGCGGCAGGAAGTACGTGCCGACGGTCTTCGGGAACAGCGCCGCGACTTCCGACGGCGAGAGCCGGCGATCCGCCTCGATGCGGCGCAGCGGCACCGGCTCGACCATCAGCGAGTAGCCGTAGCCGAACGAGTGGAACACCTGGCCGTTGATGTGGCCCGCCTGCTCGCTCGCGAGGAAGCACGCGAGCGGCGCGACGTTGTCGGGATCGGTCGCGGTGCCGACGGCCGCTTCGCTCGGCCACTTGCCGTGCTGCTCGAAGTACGCGCGGCCCCGCGGCGTGGAGTCGATCATGCGCGTGGCGCCGCTCGGCATGATCGAGTTGGCGGTGACGCCGTACTTCGCCATGCCGTTCGCGGTCGAGTACATGAGACCGATGATGCCGGCCTTCGCGGCGCCGTAGTTCGGCTGACCCGGCGCGCCGAGCGCGGACACGGACGACATGGAGATGATCCGGCCGTACTTCTGCTCGCGCATGTGCACGGACGCGGCGCGGCTGCAGTAGAACGTGCCGTCGAGGTGCACGGCGAGCACGGCCTGCCACTCTTCCTTCGTCATGTTGAAGATCATGCGGTCGCGCAGGATGCCCGCGACGTTGACGAGGATGTCGATGCGGCCCCAGAGCTTCACCACCTGCTCGACCATCGCGTGCGCCTGGTCCCAGTCCGCGACCGAGCCGTAGTTCGCGGCGGCGGTGCCGCCGACCTTCTTGATCTCGTCGACCACGACGTCCGCGGGGCTCTTGTCGATGCCCTCGCCGTCGAGCTTCGCGCCGAGGTCGTTGACGACGACCTTCGCGCCCTCCGCCGCGAGCGCCATCGCGATCCCGCGCCCGATACCCCGCCCCGCTCCGGTGACCAGCGCCGTCCGTCCGTCGAGCATGCCCATGGATCGATCTCCTCTCTACTGGTTCGCGCCGTCGAACACGATGTGCTGCTTCACGCTCCGCTGAAACGTCAGGTAGCTCTCGCGCGTCAGTGACGGCTTCGCGCGCGCGACGACGTCGCGCGCCACGGCCGCGTCGTCCCACATCAGGTCCACCACCATCGCGGCCAGCGCCTTCGCCGGGGCCACGTACGCGAGCGCGGGGTCGGTGATCCGATAGTCCGCCGCGTGCCCGGTCCCGGACGCGCCGCCCATATAAGGATGGAGCACCGGCATGATCTGGCTCACGTCGCCCATGTCGGTGCAGCCCGCGCGGTGGCCCGCGGCGCGGCACTCGCCGACGAGCGCCTGCGCGTTGTCCCGGAACAGCTCGGTCATCGTGGCGTCGCACGTGAGCGGCAGGTAGCCGGGCCACGTGTCGATCTCCACGGTCGCACCGAGCGCGAGGGCGCCGGCCTTCAACGCGCGGTCGACCTTCGCGCTCGCGTCCCGGATCCCCTCGATCGTCTTGCCGCGCACGTAGCTCTCGATGCGCGCCTCGCCGGGAATGACGTTCACCTGCGAGCCGCCGTGCGTGAGGATCGGGTGCACGCGAATCGCGTCGTCGTCCTTGAACGTTTCGCGCACGGCGTTGATCGCCGCGAGCCCGATCTGAGCCGCGTAGAGCGCGTTGACGCCCATGTGCGGCGCGCCGCCCGCGTGCGCGGCCTTGCCGATGTAGCGCGCGGTCTTGCCGAAGCGCCCGTTGTTCGACGCGGGCAGACAGGCCCTGCCGTCCTCGGCGCGCGACGTCGTGTGGATCATCATCGCGAGGTCGACGTCGTCGAAGTGACCGAGGCGGATCAGCTCGCACTTGCCGCCGAGCAGCTCGAGCTTGCCGGCGCGCACCTGGCTCGTCCGCCACTCGAGGTCGCCGCCTTCCTCCGCGGGCACCGCGAAGAACACGACCCGGCCGCTCAGATGCTGGAACGCCTTCGCGGCGTGCAGGCCGATCGCCGCGCCGAGCATGCCGGCGATCTGCGCGTTGTGACCGCACGCGTGCGCGGCGCCGGTCGCCGAATCCGCTTCGGGATGGCCGGCGACGCTGAGCGCGTCGAGCTCGCCGATCACGGCGAAGCTCGGGCCGCCGCCCTTCGCGCCGGCGGCGACGGCCTTGACGCCGGTCATCGCGAGCCCGGTCTGCGGCGCGAGTCCGAGACTCGCCAGGGTCTCCTCGACCAGCGTGGCCGTCCTCGTCTCCTTGAAGCCGAGCTCGGGATGCGTGCGGATGCGCTCGCCGAGACCGATCACGGTTTCGGCGCTCCGGTCGATCGCGCTCCACACCTGCCGCTTCAGGTCATCGCGGGTCATCTCGATCCTTTATATGCTCGCCTCGGACGGCGGGGCCCCAGCCCCGCGACGTCCTGCGGCTCGCACTACCCCACTCTCCGCGTGCGCCCCTGCCAGAACGGCTCGCGCAGCGAGCGCTTCAGGATCTTGCCCGAGCCGGTCTTCGGCAGCTCGCCGGCGAACGTCATCGAGCGCGGCACCTTGTAGCCCGCGAGATGCGTGCGCGCGAACGCCGTCACGTCGTCCGCGGACACCACCTTCCCGGGATGCGTCACCACCACCGCGTGCACGCTCTCGCCCCACTCATCGCTCGGGATCCCGAACACCGCCACCTCGAGCACCGCGGGATGCCGTTCGAGCGCCGCCTCGATCTCCGCGGGATAGACGTTCATGCCGCCGGAGATGATCATGTCGCTCTTGCGATCGCAGATGTAGTAGAAGCCCTCGGCGTCGCGATACGCGATATCGCCGACCGAGAGGAAGTCGCCCTGGCGGTTGGCGTCGAACTTTTCGCGCGCCTTGTGATAGTCGACGAAGTTGTTGATGCTGCGCACGTACACTTCGCCCGGCTTGCCGGGCTCCGTGACCTCGCAGCCCGCTTCGTCGAAGAGCTTGATCTCGACGCCGGGCGCCGCCTGGCCGCACGAGCCGGGCTTGCGGCGCTGGTCCTTCGGCGCGAGCACCGTGTCGACGCCGAGCTCCGTCGAGCCGTAGACCTCCCACAGCGAGTCCTCCGGGAAGTCCGCCAGATACTGCTCTTTCAGCGCGAACGACCACGGCGCCGCATTCGCGATCATCCGCTTCATGCTCGACCTGTCGTAGCGCGATTTCACGGTCGCGGGGAGATTGACGACGAGACGGATCGGCGTGGGCGCCGAGAACGTCGTCGTCACGCGGTAGGTCTGCAGGAGGCGGAGCCAGTCCTCCGCGTCGAAGCGCCGCTGGATGATCGCGGTGTTGCCGAGGAGATGCGCGACCTGAAGAAAGCCACCGGGCCCCGAGTGATAGAGCGGGCCCGTCGTCAGGTAGACGTCGTCTTCGACGTAGCCGATGTGACGGATGAGCGGAACGACCGCCATCGGATCGAGCGGCGGACGCACGGCGCCCTTGGGCCGTCCCGTCGTGCCCGACGTGTAGATCATCGAGTTGCCCTGCGTCGGCGGCGCCACGGGAGGCTCGGCATCGCTCGCCTTCGCGACGAGCGCGTCGCCGTCGAGCGTGCCCGCGGGCGCGGGTCCGTCGAAGACGAGGACCGCGCGGACGCGGGGGATCGACGCGCGGATCTGCGCGAAGATCGGCGCCTGCTCGGCGTCGACGCACGCGAGCACCGCGTCCGAGTCGTCGACGATGTACGCGGTCTCTTCCGGCGTGAGGCGATAGTTCAGCGGCACCGCGGTCGCGCCGACCTTCGCGCGCGCATAGCCCGTGCGAATCCCCGCGGCGGAGTTCGGACCGCACACGACGATGCGCTCGCCCGCCTTCAGGCCGAGGTCGATCAGCACGTGCGCGAGACGATTCGCCTGACGATTCAGCTCGCCGTACGTCCACGAGAGCCGGGTGCCGTCGGGGCGGTCTTCGATGACGGCCGGCTTGTCGGGCAGACGCTGCGCCTGAATCTGGATCGGATAGATCATTGGACTCGCGGCGTCATTGAGGGCTCCCGGGCTTCGCCCGCCCGCTCGGTGCCTGTTTTCCCCCGTAGTCGCCGAAGGGTGCGTCGCGTTCCTTCAGCGCGCGCCCGAGGTTCTTCCTGATCTCCGCGCGGTACGCGAGCGACGCCGGCTGATGGAACGCGAGCGCCTGCAGCTCCGTCCCCGCGCGGATCGCCGCGCGCAGCCCCATGATCTCCATCGCGCGGTGGACCGAGCGCTTGTTGATCTGCTGCAGCTCGGTCGGGATCTTGGCGACGCGCTCGGCGATCGCGAGCACCTGGTCCTCGAGCGCATCGGCGGCAAACGCGCGCGTGACGAGGCCGATGCGCGCGGCGTCGGCGCCCGAAATCGCGTCGCCGGTGAGCATGAGCTCCATCGCCTGCCGCATGCCGGCGAGCCACGGATGGAACTGCATGTCGGGCGGGCTCATCAGCCGCACGGGCGGATAGCCGATCTGCGCGTCCTCGGCGGCGTAGACGAGATCGCACGCCGCCGCCAGCTCGGTGCCGCCGGCCAGGCACCAGCCGTGCACCTGCGCGATCACCGGCTTCGCGAGATCCCAGATCGAGAACCATCCTTCGACCACGTGGCGCGGCCAGTTCCCGTCGCCCGCCGCCGTCTGGTACGGCCGATCCTTCGCGAGATCGGCCGACAGGTCGTAGCCCGCGGAGAACGCCGGGCCGGCGCCGCGGATGATCGTCACCCGCACGCTCTCGTCGGTGTCGGCCGCGCGGAGCGCCGCGAAGATCGCGCCGCGCAGCGCGTTGTCGAGCGCGTTGCGCTTCGCCGGGCGGTTGAGCGTCAGCCGCCGGACGTGAGGCCGCGGCTCGTCGACCAGCAAATGGCCATCGGGATTGGTCACGGGGTCCCCACCCTAGCCGTCAGGGTGACCACGGTCAAGGCGGCCCGGATCGCGGCGGCCAGGCCGCCGCTCGGACCGAGCTAGACTGCTCGGCACTGTGAATGACCTCCCGCGGGACCTCGGGGATGGGCTCCGCATGCGCGCGGCGACACTCGCCGACTCCGAGGCGCTCGCCGCGTTCAACGCGGATCATCTGAGATCGCAGGACGCCGGCGAGCCGCAGGCGAGCCTCGCGGAGTGGACGCGCGATCTCGTCGCGGGCGCGCGTCCCGGCACGAGCGCGAGCGACGCGACCATCATCGAAGACGGCGCGGGCGCGATCGTCTCCGCGATGTTTCTGATCTCCCACACGTGGTCGTACGGCGGCGTGCGGATCGCCGTCGGCCAGCCGGAGCTCGTCGGCACGCGGCCGGAGTTTCGCGGGCGCGGGCTCGTGCGCACGCTGTTCGAGCTCGTGCACGCGCGCAGCGCCGCGCGCGGCGATCTGATGCAGGTGATCACCGGCATCCCGTGGTTCTATCGCCAGTTCGGCTACGAGTTCGGCATCGGGCGCGGGGGCGGCGGCCGGCTCTTCCCGAGCGAGCTCGCAAGCCGGCCGGCGGACGGCGGGATGCGCGTGCGAGCCGCGCGTGTTGAGGACGCCGGCTTTTTCGCCGAGCTCGACGCGAGCGCCGCCGGGCGCCACGTCGTCCACGTGCCGCGCGACGCCGCGCAGTGGCGCTACGAGATGACCGGACATCGGGCCGGCAGCGCGACCGCGCACGTCTTCGGCGTGATCGAAGACGCCTCGACCGCGCGGCCGCTCGGCGCGTTCGTTCACGCGCCGAAGCTCTGGAGCGCCGGCACGCTCGGGCTCACGATGCTCGAAGTGGTACCCGGCGTCTCCTGGCGCGCCGTGGTGCTCACGGCGCTCGATCACCTTCGCGCCGCCGGCGAAGCGCTCGCCGTGCGCGACGGCAAGCCGTTCGGCGGCGTCAGCTTCTGGTTCCTCGGGCGCGAGCACCCCGCGTACGACGCGATCCGCGTGCGCTACGACGCCGCCGACACGTGGTACGCCGTCTACACGCGCGTGCCGGACGTCGCGGCGTTCCTGCGCGCGGCCGCCCCGGTGCTCGAGCGGCGCCTCGCGGCGTCGCGGCTGGCCGGCCACACCGGCGACCTCAAGCTGTCCACGTATCGTGACGGCGCGCGACTCGTGCTCGAAGACGGGCGCGTGAAGACCGTCGAGCGCTGGCAGCCGTCGTTCACGCTGGTCGGCCAGGAGAACGGCATCGCGACGACGGACCCGCGCCGGCCCGACGCGCAGTTCCCGGATCTGACGATCCTGCAGCTGCTCTTCGGCCTGCGCTCGCTCGACGACCTCACGGCCTGGTATCCCGACTGCGTCGTGCGCACCCCGGCGACGCGCGCGCTCGTGAACGCGCTGTTTCCACGCCAGCCCTCGTTCGTCTGGCCGATCCTCTAGCATGGCGTTGCTCGAGGTGCGCGGGCTCGCGCGGAGCTTCTACGGCGTTCACGCGCTCAACGGCGTCGACCTCGACGTCGAGGCGGGAACGATCACGGGGCTGATCGGGCCCAACGGCGCGGGCAAGACCACGCTCTTCAACTGCGTGAGCGGGGTGATTCCGCCGGAGCGCGGCCTCGTGCGCTTCGACGGCGAGGACGTCACGGGCTGGCCGCCCGACCGCATCACGCGGCGCGGGCTCGTGCGCACGTTCCAGATCGCGCGCGGCTTCCCGCGGCTCTCGGTGCGCGAGAACCTGATGCTCTACGGCGCGCGCCAGCCCGGCGAGATCTTGTGGAAGGCGTGGACGCGCACCGCGGACGTCGCGCGGCGCGAGCGGGAGCTGTCGTCGCGCGCGGCGGCGGTCGCGCGCCGCCTCAATCTCACGCGCGTGCTCGACGATCCCGCGTCCGCGCTCTCCGGCGGCCAGAAGAAGCTGCTCGAGCTCGGACGCGCGCTGATGACCGACCCGAAGCTCATCCTGCTCGACGAGCCGATCGCGGGCGTGAATCCGGCGCTCGCGCGCGAGATCGGCACGCACCTCGAAGGCCTGCGCGCCGAGGGCTACACCTTCCTCATCATCGAGCACCACCTCGACGTGATCGCGCGGCTCTGCGCGCCGGTGATCGTGATGGCCGAGGGGCGGCACCTCGCGCAGGGCACGTTCGCGGAGGTCGCCGCCGACGAGCGCGTGCAGGAGGCGTACATGGGCGCGCGCAACACCATGGACGGCGCAAGCCGTCAAGGCTCGAGAGCCCCGGACTCGCCGTGAGCCTCCTCGACGTGGGCGGGATCGTCGCGGGCTACACCGCGGCGGACGAGATCCTCAAGGGCGTCGACCTCGCGGTCGATCGCGGCGAGATCGTCAGCGTGATCGGACCGAACGGCGCCGGCAAGTCGACGCTGCTGAAGGTCGTCGCCGGCATCCTGCGTCCGACCCACGGCTCCGTGCGCCTCGACGGACGCGACATCACGAGCCGCGCGCCGCGTGAGATCAGCGCGCTCGGCGTCGCGTTCGTCCCCCAGGAAGCGAACGTGTTCCCGAGCATGAGCGTCCGCGAGAACCTCGAGATGGGCGGCTTCGTCGATCCGCGCGGCTCGCGCGCGAAGATCGACGCGATCTTCACGCGCTTCCCGATGCTCGCGGAGAAGCGCCGCCACGCCGCGCGCACGCTCTCCGGCGGCCAGCGCCAGATCCTCGCGATGGCGATGGCGCTGATGGTCGCGCCGAGCGTGCTGCTGCTCGACGAGCCGTCCGCCGGGCTCGCGCCGCGCGCGGCCGAGATCCTGTTCGAGACGATCCGCGCGATCAACGCGGAGGGCGTGGCGATCGTGATGGTCGAGCAGAACGCGCGCGAGGCGCTGGCGCTGGCGCGCCGCGCGTACATCCTCGTCGACGGGCGCAACAGCCGCACCGGCGCCGCCGCCGAGCTCGCGGCCGACCCGGACGTGCGCCGCATCTTCCTGGGGGCCGTGCCCGAGGCATGACAATGCGTGCGGCGCACGCTAGACTCGCGCGCACACCGGAGGGCTCACATGACTGACATTCGCATCGACCGACGCCGCTTCCTGATCGGCGCCGCCGCGAGCGCCGCCGCCGCGCCCGCGGTCAGCGGCGCGCTCCTGCCGGCGGTCGCGCGCGCGCAGGGTGCGCCGATCAAGCTCGGCACGCTGACGCCGCTCACCGGCGCCGGCGGCAACTACGGACCGTCGATGCGCAAGGCGATGGAGTGGGTCGCCGAGCAGATCAACGGCGCGGGCGGGATCAACGGCCGCAAGATCCAGCTCGTCAGCGAGGACGACCAGACCAACCCCGAGGCGGCGGTGCGCGCCGCGCGCAAGCTGATCGACGTCGACAAGGTCGCGGCGATCATGGGCACGTGGGCGTCCGCGGTGACGACGGCGGTCGCGCCGCTCTGCTGGGAGTCGAAGACGTTCCTGACCACGGTGTCCGGATCGGACACGATCACGCAGCTCCCGCACCAGGGCTACCTGATCCGCACGCAGCCGAACACCCATCTGCAGATCGGCAAGCTGGGCGAGTTCATCGTCTCGCTCGGCAGCAAGCGCGTGTTCGTGCTCGGCGCGCAGACGCCGTTCGCGGTGCCGTCGCAGAACCGGCTGAAGGAAGTGTTCGCGAAGGCGGGCGGTGTCGAGCTGGTCGGCGCGGTGATCTACGACAAGGACAAGACGACGTTCCGCTCGGAGATCGACCAGGCGCTGCGCGCGAAGCCCGACATGATCTACCTCAACGGCTACACGCCGGACGTCACGGTCGTGATGAAGGAGCTGTACAAGGCCGGATACACCGGCGCCAAGATCGCGCAGGGCTACGCGGTCGACATGAAGCTGCTCGGCAACGTGCCCAACGAGGTGAGCGACGGCACGTACACGGCCACGCCGTCGCCCGCCGTCGAGTCCGCCGGTTACAGGCGCCTCGCCGGCGTGCTCGGCGAGAAGGAGATGAACCCGTACTCGTGCCAGACGCACGACCAGATCAGCCTGGTCGCGCTGGCGATCGCGCACGCGAAGGGCGACGCGACCGGCACGATCATCAAGGACAACGTGCGGAAGATCTCGCAGGGCGCGGGCCAGAAGGTCGACAACGCGGTCGACGGGCTGAAGCTCCTCGCGCAGGGCAAGGCGGTCAACTACGAGGGCGCCTCCGGTCCGTGCGACTTCACGGACACCGGCGACATCGTCGACTGCAAGATCCGCTTCGACCGCGCGGAGAAGGGCGCGTTCAAGACCGTCAAGCTGCTCTGATCGGAGCATGCTGGGCGAGATCCCGCAGCTCCTCGTCAACGGGCTCGTGGCCGGCACCGTCCTCGCGGTGCCGGCCATCGGCTTCACCGCGATCTACGCGGTCCTCCGCTTCCCGAACTTCACGATCGCCTCGCACGCCACGATCGGCGCGTTCGCCGGCTACGTCGCGAACACCGCGGGCGGCTGGCCGGCCGCGGCGGCGGTGCTCGCCGCGTTCGTCGTCGCGGGCGCGCTCGGCGTCTTCAACGACGAGGTCGTGCTGAAGCCCCTGCGACCAGCCGGCGCCCTGACGACAGCCATTGCCGCCATCGCGCTCACGATCGTGCTGGAGAACGTGGTGCGCTTCGTCTTCGGCAACGACCTCCGCGGCTACGATCTTCCGATCCGGCGCGACTGGCAGCTCGGCGCCGGCGTGCGCATCGGGCCGCAGCAGGCGGAGAACCTCGTGATCGCGGTCGTCGCGATGGCCGCGCTCTTCCTCTTTCTCGCGTTCACCCGGACGGGCAAGGCGATGCGCGCGGTGGCGGACAACGCGACGCTCGCCGGCATCAAGGGCATCGACGCCGACCGCGTGGCGCGCCTGGTGAACTTCATCGCGATGGGGCTCGCGGGCGTCGGCGGGATGCTGCTGGGGCTCGACACGAGCATCGATCCGCTCACGGGCTTTCGCGTGATCCTCTCGGTGTTCGCGGCGGCGGTGGTCGGCGGGCTCGGCTCGATCCCCGGCGCGGTGGTCGGCGCGCTCACCGTCGGCCTCGGCGAGGAGCTGTCGCTGCTCGTGCTCGCGCCGGCGTACCGAACGGCCGTCGGCTTCCTCGCGATCCTGATCGTGCTCACGCTGCGCCCGCGCGGCATCCTCGGCGAGCGCGCGTATTGAGCGTCGAGTGACATGGCGCTCACCGTGCGCACGGAGATCGAGATCGATGCGCCGGCGGCGCGGGTGTGGGACGTCCTCACCGACTTCGACGCGTTCCCTCGCTGGAATCCGTTCATCCGGCGCATCGACGGGGTCGCGTCCGAGCGGATGCGGCTCAGCGTCAAGATTCAGCCGCCGGGCGGGCGCGCGATGACGTTTCGTCCGACCGTGCTGCGCGTCGAAGACGGACGCCTTCTCTCCTGGCGGGGGCGCACGATCATACCCGGGCTCTTCGACGGCGAGCACATCTTCGAGCTCGAGCCGCTCGGTCACGACCGCACGCGGTTCGTTCACGCGGAGAACTTTCGCGGCCTGCTGGTGCCGCTGCTCGCGCGCACGCTGCGGACGAACACGCGCGCGGGATTCGAGCGAATGAACGCGGCGCTCAAGGCGCGGGCGGAGCGTGATGGATAACTACCTCGTCGCGATGGCGACGTTCGCCGGGATCTACGCGCTGCTCGCGCTCGGCCTGAACCTCGTCTGGGGCATGGCGGGGATGATCAACCTCGGCCTCGTCGGCTTCTTCGCGTTCGGCGCGTACGTCTCGGCGCTGCTCACCAAGAAGGCGGGGCTGCCGATCGTCGGCGGGCTCGTGGCGGCCGTCGTTTTCACCGCCGCCGCCGGCGCGATCGTCGCGCTCGTCACCGCGCGCCTTCGCGGCGATTACCTCGCGATCATCACGCTCGGCTTCTCCGAGGTGATCCGCCTCGTCGCGAGCAACGAGATCTGGCTCACGAACGGGACCGACGGCATCTCCGGCATCGCCGGCCCCGCGCGCGGCCAGGTCACGCCGGCGACGTTCAACCTCATCTATCTCGGCATCGTCGCGCTCGTGGTGCTCACCGCCGTCTTCCTGATGGATCGCGTGCGCGGCGCGCCGTACGGCCGCGTGCTCCGCGCGATCCGCGACGACGACCAGGTGGCCGCGGTCGCGGGCAAGGCCGTCGTCGCGTTCAAGGTGCAGGCGTTCGCGGTGAGCGCGGGGCTCCTCGGGCTCGCGGGCGGACTCTTCGCGCACTACACCTCGTTCATCGCGCCCGACGGCTTCACGTCGCTGATCTCGATCTACGTCGTGCTCGCGCTCACGGCCGGCGGCACCGGCAACAACCGCGGCGCGGTGCTCGGCGCCGCGCTCGTCGTGTTCTTCATGGAGTCCACGCGCTTCGTGACCGGCGGCCTGCCGGGGCTCAAGCCGGTGCAGGTCGCGGCGGTGCGCGAGCTCCTCATCGGGCTCAGCCTGATCGTCGTGCTGCGCGTGCGGCCGGCGGGAATCCTGCCGGAGCGCATCCCTCGCCCGGTGATGCCGTGAAAGGTGACCTCATGAGACGCGCCGATCCGATGCCGCATCTGGCCGCGGTCGCGAAGGCCATCACGCTCGCGGACCAGCCGCGCGCGACGTTCGTCGCGCTCGACCGCGCGCTGGGCGCGGCGCTCGGCCACACGCTCTTCACGATCCTGATCCACCACGAGGACACGCGGGAGTCGGAGCGGATCTATACGAATCAGCCGGCCGCCTATCCGGTCGGCGGCAAGAAGCCGCTGCGCGACACCGCATGGGGCCGCCAGGTGATCGGCGAGCGGCGCGCGTTCATCGGACGCACCGCGAAGGACATCGAGACGCATTTCCCCGACCACGCGCTGATCGCGTCGCTCGGCTGCGCGTCGATCGTCAACCTCCCGGTCGTGTGGGGCGCGCGCCTGCTGGGGACGATCAACCTCCTGCACGACGAACACTGGTACGATGACGCCGACGTGCCGATCGGACTCCTGTTCGCCGCCCTCGCCGTTCCCGCGTACCTCGTGGCCGCGCAGCCGCGCGCGAGCGCGGGCGAAGGCCGCCGCGCATGACGGCGCTGCTCGACGGCATCACCGTCCTCGACTTCACGCGCGTGCTCGCGGGACCGTACTGCACGCGGCTGCTCGCGGACATGGGCGCGCGCGTGATCAAGGTGGAGCGATCCGGCGAGGGCGACGACACGCGGCGCGGCTACATCCAGCTCGAGGAAGGCCGGACCGATCAGGGCAGCTATTTCGTCCGCGTCAACGCGGGCAAGCAGAGCGTCGCGCTCGATCTGACGAAGCCGGAAGCGCGCGCGGTCGCGCACGACCTCGCGCGCGCCGCCGACGTCGCGATCGAGAACTTCGTGCCGGGCGTGGCGGCGAAGCTCGGGATCGGCGCGAAGGACCTCCGCGCGGTGAAGCCGGGCCTGGTCTACTGCTCGATCTCGGGCTTCGGCCAGAGCGGTCCGCTCGCGGGATGGCCGGCGTTCGCGCACATCATCGCGGCGATGTCCGGGATGATGGACCTCGAGCGCAACGGCGATCCCACCGCGCGGACGATGTACCTGCAGGCGGCGGACGTGCTGGCGGGCGCGCACGCCGCCGTCGCGATCCTCGCGGCGCTCGTGCGCAACGGCCGCAGGGGCGACGGCGCGACGCTGGACGTGTCGATGCTCGAGGCGCTCATCGCCGCCGAGGACGTGAGCTTCGGCGCCCTCCTGAACGGCGGCAACATTTCAGAGGGCCCGCGCGTCGGCATGTTCATCGGCAGCATCGGCGGCCGGCAGCTCGTCACGCAGTACGTCGGCGGCCCGCAGCTCTGGGTGCGGCTCTGCGGCGTGATGAAACGGCCGGACGTCGAGAACGACCCGCGCTTCGCGACGCCGATGCTGCGGCGCCAGCACTGGCCGGAGCTCAACCGCATCGTCACCGAGTGGCTGAACACGACGTTCGCGTCGGTCGACGACGCGCTGCGCGCGCTGAACGCCGCGCGCCTGCCCGCGGCACCGGTGCTGTCACCGCCCGAGGTCGTGGCGCTTCCGCACCTGGCAGAACGCGAGGCGTTTCCCGAGGTCCCCCATCCGGGGCGCGCGCGCGTGCGCGTGACCGCCACGCCGTTCCACGTCGACGGCGCCGCGCTGAAGCCTCAGGGCCCCGCGCCCTACCGGATCGGCGAGCACACGCGCGCGGTGCTCACCGGCCTGCTCGGCTACACCCCGGCGCGGGTGGACGAGCTCCGGCGCGCCGGCGCCATCGACGAGCCGTAGCCGGCGCGTCCGCCGCGGCGCGCTTCCTTCTCCCGCGCGCGCTGCCGCTCCTCCGCGCGCCGCGTGCGGATCGCCGCGATGCGCTCCGCGATCGGAATCTCGAAGCGCTCGGCCGGACGCGACGTGTAGTCGAAGCCGTCGAGCTTCGTGCGCGGCAGCTTCTTGCCGATCGCGCGCTCGATCACGCGCAGGTCGTTCTCCTCGTCGGGCGCCACCAGCGTGATCGCGTCGCCCGTGGCCTCCGCGCGCGCCGTGCGGCCCACGCGGTGGATGTAGTCCTCGGGCAGGTTCGGCACGTCGAAGTTCACGACGTGGCTGAGCGCGGTGACGTCGATGCCGCGCGCGGCGATGTCCGTCGCGACCAGCACGCGGAACTTGCCGGCCTTGAAGCCGGCGAGCGCGGCGATGCGCTGCGCCTGCGTCCGGTTGCCGTGGATGCGCGCCGCCGCGATGCCGCGGCGCTCGAGCGCGTCGGCGAGACGGTTCGCCCGGTGCTTCGTCCGCGTGAAGACGAGCACGCTCTCGAGCTCGGCGCGCTCCAGCAGCGCGACGAGCAGCGCGGACTTCAGCTCGCCGGCGACCGGATAGACCGCGTGCGTGATGCCGACGGCGGGCGCGGCGGGACGCTCGATGTCGATCGTCGCGGGCGCGCGCAGCATGTCGCGCGAGAGCGCGACCACGGGCGCCGGCATCGTCGCGGAGAAGAAGAGCGTCTGCCGCTGCTTCGGCAGGTAGCCGAGGATCCGCCGCACGTCAGGGATGAACCCCATGTCGAGCATGCGGTCGGCCTCGTCGAGCACGAGCACCTCGAGGCGGCCGAAGTCCGCCGCGCCCGCGCGCAGGTGATCGAGAAGCCGTCCCGGCGTGGCAACGATCACCTCGACGCCGCGCCGCAGCGCATCTTCCTGCGGCCCGTGCGAGACGCCGCCGATCACCGACGCGATGCGGACACCGGCGTGGCGGCCGAGATCGCGCGCGTGCGCTTCGATCTGCGCGGCGAGCTCACGCGTGGGCGTGAGGATGAGCGCGCGCGTGCCACGGCGGGCGGCGTCCTGACGCGGTACCTGCGCGCGGAGGCGGTGGAGGATCGGCAGCATGAACGCCGCCGTCTTGCCGCTGCCGGTCATCGCGCAGGCGAGGACGTCGCGGCCTGCGAGCGCGGGCGGGATCGCGGCGCGCTGGATCGGGGTGGGAGCCTCGAAGCCGAGGCCGGCGACGCCGCGGAGCAGCGTCGGATCGAGCGTGAACTGAGCAAAGGACATGAAACAGCCTTTCAGGCAATCTTCCGCGGGTTCGTAAGTTCGCTGGCTCCAGGATGCGGAAGGCGGCCGGAGGCTGCGGTCTACTGGAATGAGATACGAAGCAGACTCGAGAAGTGTACCGCGGCTCTGCCGTGCCGCCTAGAGAATCCATGCCGCGCGCGATCGGCGCCTGAGCCAGACGACCAGCAGCGTCACGGCCGCGAGCTGGAGCACGAGCGTCACGATCCCGGCGAGCGCGTTGATGGCGGCCCAGAGTTGCGGCGAGACCAGCGGCGGCACGAACGGACGCAGCACGATGACCGCGTCGTAGGCGAAGTGCACGAGCATCGGCAGCTTGAGTGATCCCGTGCCCGCATAGAGCAGACCCAGCGCGGTGCCGACGAGAACGATCGTGAGCGCGCGCGGCGGCGTGAAGTCGAACGCGCGCCAGTGGTACACGAGGAAGATCAGGTTCGAGATCGCCAGCGCGCGCGCGAGACCCCCGCGACGCTCGAGCAGCGTCTGCAGCGCGCCGCGATAGACGAGCTCTTCACGCACCGCGACCACGACGCTGTCGAGCGCGAAGATCAGCACGAACCACCACGGCCACACCGCCGGCGCGTCGGGCGTGACCGCGGAGGCGAGCACGAGCGCGGCCACGGCGGCCGCGACGAGCGGATCGCGCACGACGCGCCGGGTCGATGCGAGGCCGGCGAGGCGGGGCGTGCGCGAGCGGATCACGTCCTTGAAGAGCGCCCAGTGGATCGGGATCGTCACGAGACGCGTGACGGTGACCGCGAGCTCGCTGACGAGACCGCTGCCGAGATACGCGAGCCACCCGCGCGTGACGACCGCGTAGGCGAGCTCGACGACGACGGCGACGGCTATGCGCGCTGGGAGTCGAGCCAGATGAGTCGCAGACCGTCGAGCTTGAGGTCGCCGTTGACGTGCTGGATCGTCCGCGACGCCTGCGCGATCAGCGGCGCCTGACCACCCGTGCCGACGATCACGGGGGTGCCGTCGAGCTCGGGCTTCATGCGCTCGACGATGCCGTCGACCAGCCCCGCGAAGCCGAAGATGAGGCCGGACTGGATGTTCGTGGTGGTGTTGCGGCCGATCGCGGTGTCCGGCGCCTTCATCTCCACGCGGAAGAGCCGCGCGGCCCGCGCCGCGAGCGCGTCCATGGCGATCGCGAGGCCCGGCGCGATCGCGCCCCCGACGAAATGGCCGCGCGCGTCGACGCAGTCGAAGCGCGTCGCGGTGCCGAGATCGACGACGATGACCGGCGCGCCGTAGATCGCCCTGGCGGCGACGCACGACACGATGCGGTCCGGGCCGACTTCGCGGGGCTCGTCGACGTCGAGCGGCAGCGGGCTGTTCACCCCGCTCACGCTGAGCGGCGAGACCTTGAAGTACTTCTCCGACATCCACTCGAGCGTCTGCTGCACGGGCGGCACGACGTTCGAGATCGCCACCGCCTCCACCTCGGACGGGTCGAAGCCGCTCGAGCGGAGCAGCGTCTCGATGAAGAGCCCGTACTCGTCGGCGGTCTGCTCGCGGCGCGTGGTCAGCGTCCACGACACGCGCACGCCGTTCGGATCGCACAACCCGACTTTCGTGTTGGTGTTGCCGACGTCGATGACCAGGAGCATCGCGGCGCCTACGGTATCACGCGCGGCCGGCGAGAGCGCGCTGGAGTTGATCGAGGTGGTTGTCATCGTGCCACGCGATCACGGAGAGGAACTCGTCCAGCGTGCGGCGGCCACGGCCGTCGAGATGGACGCCGCCACGTGGCCACGCGCCGTCAGCGAGATCGGCGAACAAGGCGTGGAGCTCCTCGCGCCAGCGAGAGAAGGACGCGACCACCTCCGTCGCGTCGTGCGTCAAATACTGGCGGTCGCGCGCCCAGCGATCGGGGTTCGTGCGGGGGAAGCGCGGCTCGTCCATCGCGAGGATCATGCGGCAGCGAAGCAGGAACCACTCGTCGCTGTCACGGAGGTGCCCGAGAACTTCGACAGGCGCCCACGCATCATGCGCGGGGCGGCGCGCGAACGCGGCGGCGTCGTGACCGGCGATCGCCGTCGCGAGCTCGGCGGCGGCGCGCGCGAGGCGCGCCAGGCGCGCCTCGCGCGGCATCGCCGCGTACGTCTCGATGCTGGGCAGGCTCCCTCCGCCGTCGTTCAGATCGTGTGGCTCCCGGACGTCGGGTCGCTGAAATGGAAGTCCGGACTCACGTCGACGAAGCTCACCTGGGGATGACCCGCGATCGCGACGAGTCGCGGGCGCCCGGGCGCGCTCGTGAACGTCAGCTTGATCGCGGTGCTGCCGATCGTCGAGAAGGTCGCGGACAATCCCTGGCCCGCCGCCGCGGCGACGAGCGCGGCGCCGACCGTCGAGAGATCCGACGCGCTCTGCGCGAGCAGCGCCGGATCGGCGGCGAGCCCGTAGCAGTACGGCGCGACCGAGACCGTGAAGAGCGTCGCCGCGGCGAGCTTCCTGTCGGCGTCCGGCGTCTTCGGCCGCGCCACGCGCTCGTCGGCGGAGATCTCGGCGACGTTCGTCACGTGCGCGACGGAGCGCGCGGCGTTCGCGGCCGACGGGGAGGTCCACGTGAGGTAGCCGATCGGCGTGACGTACGGCCCGAGCGGCGCGCCCGTCGCCGCGACGATCGCGTCGCGCATGTCGCCGGTCGGCGCGGTGTCGAGCGAGATCCTCATCTGGCGGTTCGTGGCCGGCGTGTCGATCCACGAGGGCGGCGCGAGCTGCACGTCGCGCCCGAACGCGGCGTCCGCCTGCGCCTGCAGCGCGGTGACGTTGCCCGCCCACGTCGGCAGCTCGTTCGACGGCGTGAACGTGTACGACGCGGTCGGCGTGGCGCTCGACGCGCTGAGCGCCCACGCGCTGTTCGCGTCCGCGCGCTCGGCGGTGGCCGTCCACGTCGCCTCGAAGTACCCGATGGGAAACCAGTAGGCGCCGGCGAAGTCGCTCTTGTAGACCACGTACGTCCGGAGCGTCTCGTTCACCTCGGTCTTCTTGCACGCCGGCTGCAGCTTCGTCGTCGGCGAGTCGTTCGTCTGGAACACGACGGCGGCGCTCGCCGCGCCGGCCGCGGTGCGATCGGCGTACGGGATCTTCGTGTCGAGGAACCACTGGCCGCCGGTGGTGATGTCGACGACGCTGCCGTCGAGCCGCGTGTGCTTGCGCGACCCCTTCAGCACCTGCAACGCGGCGATCGCGCCCGACTCTCCGGGCGGCAGCGTCGCGGCCACGCGGATCGCGAAGCCGGGCACGCTGTTGAAGTAGTCGCCGAACATCAGGCGCTTGGTGCTGCCCTCGCCGCGGATCCCGACGCTCTTCGTCTCGCCCCGCGTGGTCGCGCCGACGGCGGGCGCGGTCACCTTGGCGCTCGCCTGCATCATCCAGCGCTCGGTCCGGCCCCGGTTGGTGGTCGCGGTGATCGCGACGCTGGCGGAGTAGGTCCCGGGCACGCGGCCGTAGATGACCCACGGATTCTGGTGGACGGCCGTCGACGGAACGGCGACCGACGATCCCGCCGCGAGCGTCTGCACGCACGTCTGCACGAGCCCGCCGCCGTTGCTGAACGTCCACGCCGCGTCGGTCACCGCGTACGTCGCCGTGTTCGGCGCCTGCATCGCGATCGGCCTCCCGATCGGATAGCCGTCGTCGTCGCTCATCGGCCGCATCCCCGGCTTCGGCGGCGCCTTCGGTCCGATGTTGAGCGCGTAGCCCGCGGGCACGCTCGACATCGGCGATGGCGCGGGCCCCGGAACCGGCACGGGCGCGGGCGGCGCGGGCGCCGGTTGCACGGTCGACGTGCCCGACAGATAGAAGCGCGCGGTAACGTCGCCGTAGCCTTTCAGCGTGCCGCGCGGATAATCCGGGTCGCCGAGGAAGAGCGGCTCGATGCCGATCTCCATGTCGGTCGTGATCGTGAACGCGATGCGATCGCCCGCGCGAATCGGCGCCGTCACGTCGGGGAAGCTGAACACCGTCGCCCAGTCCGACGTGCGCTGGCGGCAGCCCGTGAACGTGCGGTCGAGGACTTTCGCGCCGTTCACGGCCAGCTCGAGCCGCACGCCGTACGGGTTCTGGTTGGCGCCCATCCGCACGCCGAGCTCGGTCGGCACCCCGGTGGCGCGCGCGCGGAAGAGCTGCGTGAACGGCGCGTGTGCCTGGAGCGCGAACGAGCGGCCGCTGCTCTGGTCCATCGTGGTGCCGAAGACTTCCATCGCGCGCGCCTCCCCGGCGTGCCGCGCGCGGATGGTACGCTCTCTCGCCATGACTGCGCAACGATGGGGAGTGACGATTCCGCTGGCGGGCATCTCCCTGGTCGAGCACGAGCAGGTCTATCGCGAGGCCGAAGAGCACGGCTACACCGACTTCTGGAGCGCGGAGAGCGACGTCGACGGCGTGGTGCCGCTCGCGCTCGCCGCCGCGTGGACGAAGGAGGCGACGCTCGGCACCGCGATCCTCGGTGTCTTCAATCGTGGACCCGCGCTGCTCGCGATGACGGCGGCCGCGCTCGGCGAGGCCGCGCCCGGGCGCTTCTGTCTCGGCGTCGGCTCCGGCTCGAACGTCAACGTCGAGCGCTGGAACGGTGTCCGCTTCGAGCGTCCGCTGCGCCGCGTGGCCGACGTCGTGAAGGCCGTGCGCATGGCGCTCGACGGCGAGCAGATGAACTACGCGGGCGAGCACCTCCGGGTGAGCGGCTATCGCGTCGGCCGTCTTCCGCCGCAGCGGGTGCCGATCTTCATCGCGGCCCTGCAGGAGAAGATGCTGCGCCAGGCGGTGCGGCTCGGCGACGGCGTGTGCCTCACGTGGGTGTCCGCCGAGGACGTGAAGCAGGTCGTCGCGGTCGTCCGCGACGAGGCGAAGAAGGCAGGCAAGGATCCCGACGCGTTCCAGGTCATGTGCCGCATCAACATCACGCCGAGCACGGACGCGCGGGCGCGCGAAGCGTACCGGCGCGCGATCACCGGGTATCTCAACGTCCCCGTCTATCGCGAGTACCACGCGTGGCTCGGGCGCGGCGCCGCGCTGCGTCCGATGCAGGAATTCTGGGACGCCGGCAATCGCAAGTCCGCGCTGGAGGCGGTGCCGGACTCGATCATCGACGAGCTCGGCGTGTTCGGGACGCCGGAGGAATGCCGCGCGCACGTCGACCGGTTCGTCGCCAACGGCGTGACGATCCCGGTGATGAACTTCATGAACGTCGAGACCGAGCAAGCCGCGAAGGCGGAGGAGAGCTGGGCGATGCTGCGGGCGATGGCGCCGCGTTGACCGCGCGGCCGTGAACGCGCGGCGGATCCATCTCGTCGGCGCGTCGGGCTCCGGCACCACGACGCTCGGCAAGGCGCTCGCCCGCCGTCTCGCGATCCCGCACCTCGACACCGACGACTACTTCTGGCTTCCGACCCAGCCGAGGTTCGAGCAGATCCGCGAGCGTGCCGAGCGCCAGGCCCTGCTCGGCGCCGATCTCGAACGAGACCCCGCGTGGGTGCTGTCGGGCTCGCTGTGCGGCTGGGGCGACATCTTCATCCCGCTCTTCGACCTGGTGATCTTCTGCGCGGTGCCGGACGAAATCCGTCTCGCGCGCCTGCGTGCGCGCGAGCGCGAGCGCTACGGCGAGGCGGCGATCGCCCCGGGCGGCGCGTTGCGCGCGAAGTACGAGGCGTTCATCGCATGGGCCGCGTCGTACGAGACCGGCTCCGCGGTGGAGCGCAGCCGCGCGATGCACGAGTCCTGGCTCGCACGGCTCCCCTGCCCCATGGTGAGGCTCGAGGATACGGAGGACGTGGAGACGCGTCTCGAGCGCGTCCTGCTCACGATGTAGCGCGCTACCGCTGCACGCCCGGCACCCACGCGGTCGTGCGGCCGCCGAGCGTGATGTGGCGGATGCGCTCGCCACGGATCGTGACCGCGCGGGGGTTCTTGCCCCAGCGGCGATGGAAGAGCCAGCCCTTCGGATACCGGTCGCTGTCGTTGGAGAGACGCACCGACGTGTCCATCACCCTCTTCAGCGCCGCGCGCATGCGCCCGATCTCGGCGTCGCGCAGCGCGTTCGCGCGCCGGCGCGGATCGAGCCGCGCCTGGTAGAGGACCTCGTCGGCGATCCAGTTGCCCACGCCCGCGGCGAACGACTGATCGAGCAGCAGCGCCTTGAGCGGCGCCGAGCGCGCGCGCACGAGCTCCTTGAAGCGCGCGAGCGGCGGGATCGCGCGATGGGCGTCGAAGCCGAGCAGGCTGATCGGCGGCTCCTTCGCGGGGTCGTCACGCAGCCGCACGCGCCCGAGCCGCCGCGCGTCCGCGAGCACGAGCTCGGCGCCGTCGTCGAAGACCAGATGGAGCTTCATGAATCGAGGCGGCCACGCCTGGTCCGGCCTGCTCTTGTGCGACTTCAGCTTCAATCGCGGGCCGCCAACGACGTGAAAGCCCCCCGTCATCCCGAAGTGCATGCACGGCCACGGGCGCCGGTCGAGCTCGAACCAGAGATGCTTGCCGTGGCGCTTGACGTCGAGCACGCGGCGCCCGACGAGCGCCTCGCGAAAGCGCGCGGGCGGCACGCCCTCGAACACGATGGGATCGTCCGCGCCGCGCGCTTCCACGATGCGGCGGTCGCGCGCGACCTTCATCGCGACGCGGCGGGCGAACTCGACCTCGGGCAGCTCGGGCATCGCGCGCAGCATACAATCAAAGCTTCATGACTTCGCCCCTGCTCGAGGCTCACGGTCTGGTCAAGCATCTCGGCGGCCGCCGCGTCGTCGACGGTGTGGACGTGGTCTGTCACGCGGGCGAAGTCCTCGGGCTGCTCGGGCCGAACGGCGCGGGCAAGACCACGACGCTGCGCATGCTCTACGGCTTCCTGCATCCGGACGCCGGCACGATCAGGATCGACGGCTCCGCGGATCTCTCGCGCATGAAGCGCGAGGTCGGCGTGTGCACGCAGAACGACACGTTCGACGGCGACTTCGACGTGCGGCAGAACCTCGAGATCGCCGCCACGTACTTCCGCCCGCGGCCGGAGAACGTCCCCGCGCGCGTGCGCGAGCTGCTCGACCGCTTCGGGCTCGGGCCGTACGCGGAAGCGCGCCCTGAAACACTCTCCGGAGGATTCCGTCGGCGCCTGATGATGGCGCGCGCGCTCGTCCATCGTCCCCGGCTCCTGTTCCTCGACGAGCCCACGACCGGCCTCGATCCGCAGGCGCGCATGGCCGTTTGGGATCTCGTGGACGGTCTGCGCGCGGAGGGCCTCGGCGTCGTGCTGACCAGCCACTACATGGATGAAGCCGAGCGGCTCAGCGACGCGCTCACGGTGCTCGCCGCCGGGCGCGTGGTCGCGCGCGGCGCCCCGAAGGCCGTGCTCGGCGACCTGGTCGGCGAGCACGTGGTGGTCGTCGACATCGGCGAGGCGACAGCGGCCGGCGTCATGCCGTGGCTTGCTGGCCGCGGCCTTGGCGCGCCGGGCGGCGTGCTGCGCGAGTGGCACCTGCCGTTGCGCGCCGACGATCTTGCGGACTTCGCGCGCGCGTTCCCCGATCTTCGTTATGAAGTCCGCGCGCCGACGCTCGACGACCTCTTCCTGAAGCTGGCCCTGTGAACGCGCGCATCGCGTGGCTGACGGCCGCGTTCGACTGGCAGAGCCGCGCGGTCATGAACCGTCACCTGCGGCTCTACATGACCGGCTGGCACATCAAGGTCCTGCCGCCGGCGCTGGAGCCGGTCACGATGCTGGTGATGTTCGGCCTCGGCCTCGGCGCGTACATGTCGTCGATCGAGTGGCGCGGGCGCGAGGTCAGCTACCTTTCGTTCGTCGCGCCCGGCATGCTCGCGTACGCGGCGTTCATGACGCCGTTCTTCCAGGCGCTCTACGCGTCGTTCATCCGCATGCACTTCCAGCGCACGTGGGAAGGCCAGCTCACCACGCAGATCGAGATGCGCCACGTCGTGTGGGGCGAGATCCTCTGGGCGGCGGTGCTCGGCACCGTGTACGCGGCGATCGTGTCGATCGTCCTCGCGCTGTTCCACGTGCTGGGGCTGCTGACGCTCGACGTCCGGTACCTGCCGCTGATCGTGCCGCTCGCGTTCGTCTCGGGCTGCGCGTTCGGCGCCGCCGGACTCTACTTCACCGGCATCGTGCCGACCATCGACCACCTCAACCTGCCGGTGTTCCTCATCGTGCTCCCGCTCGCCTTCGCGTCGGCGACGTACTTCCCCCTGCAGCATCCGGTGCTCGTGAAGATCGCCACGCTGAATCCGCTCTATCACCTCGCCGAAGCGCTGCGCGGACTCCTGCTCGGCGGCGCCGTCCGCTATCACGTCGCCGCGCTGCTGGTGCTCTCGGTCGCGATCGTGCTGGTGCTGGTGCCGCTCGACATGCGCATCCTGCGGCGCCGCGTGCTGGGCGAGTGACCAGCCGCCTGGGGAGAAGCGGCGCCGGGGCGACGCGCCCCGGGGTGCGACGCTCGAAGGCTCCGCCACAGAGGGAGCTTCGCTCCCTCTTGTCTCCGCACTCGCTCTGCACCCCGGGGCGCGTCGCCCCCGGCGCCGCTTCTCC